>FPHF01000105.1_pt1 | contig 36592 bp, 45 predicted proteins | sample 1057241 | NCBI WGS metagenome assembly FPHF01 (sample SAMEA4473298, study PRJEB15554) | hydrothermal vent metagenome | biome: marine basaltic hydrothermal vent biome; feature: marine hydrothermal vent; material: water | place: Pacific Ocean | collected 2011-06-14/2011-07-23 | depth 1709 m | reverse complement strand
GCAACTACTATTTTCTTTATGGCCTCATCTAAACTAGGCAGTCAGACTACAAGCTCTTTTATGTTCCTTGTCCCTATATTCGCACTTCTAAGTGCTTGGTTTATCTTGGATGAGCCTATTGAGATTCATATTATTATTGGTGGTTGTGTGAGTATGTTTGCTGTGTATTATTTAAATAAAAAGTAGCTTTAATATTATATTTATTATAATTAAAATATAATAAATATAAATGAGGTACTAATGAAAAAGATACTTATATTAGGTGGTGGATTTGCTGGACTAGATGCCGCAATTCATCTAAGAAAACATAACTATGATGTTACTTTAGTAAGTGAACGCGATTTTTTTTATATTTATCCTACTTCTATATGGGTACCAACGCACCTCAGCGAATTTGATGATGTATGCATAGATTTACATAGGCTAGAAGGAGTGCATCACTTTAAGCTTATCGTAGATAGTGTCAGTGCCATTTCAAAAGAAAACAATACTGTAACACTCTCCTCAAATGAAACTATCAGTGATTATGATTACCTTATCATTGGTCTGGGTGCTGCTAAGATGAAACATAAGGGTATTGAAAACACTCTCTCAATCTGTGGAAAACCAGAAGACTCACTTAAAATCCGCGATACTTTAGATGCTTTGATAGAAAAGGGTAGTGGTAAGATTGCTATGGGTTTTGGCGGAAATCCTAAGGACAGTTCTGCAGTTCGTGGTGGTCCTGCCTTTGAGTTACTTTTTAATGTACATAATATGCTCAAAAAAAAGGGTATCCGAGATAAGTTTGAACTTACATTTTTTGCTCCAATGGCTAAACCTGGAGAGAGAATGGGAAATCAAGCCCTTACTATGATGGATACATTTTTTGCTAAGTTAGATATCAAAAAACATTTTGGTAAAAAAATCACGGGTTTTTGTAAGCAGGGTGTTAACTTTGAAGATAATACTTTACTTGAAGCCGACTTTACTATGTTTATTCCAGCGGGAAATGGACATACATTAATTATCAACTCAGACTTACCTCAAAATGGGGCTGGATTTATAAAAACAGATGATTACTCAAATGTATTAAATGAAGATGGGTCAAGTTCTAATATTTATGCTATCGGTGATGCAGCAGCACTTGAAGGACATGATTGGCGAGCAAAACAGGGGCATATGGCAGAGCTTATGGCTAAAAATGTAGCTTTTAACATTCATGCAAGAGAAAACAATAGAGATAACTTTAAAGGGTATAAAGAGCATATTAATATCATCTGTATTATGGATAGTGGAGATGGTGCATCTTTTGTATATCGGGATGCTAAACGTGCATTTATGCTTCCTATGCCAGTTATTGGGCATTGGTTAAAACGTGGTTGGGGTGTTTATTGTAAAAATTCTAAATTAGGTAAAATCCCTAGAATTCCAGGCATGTAATTATTACAATAAAAGATAGGATTGGTATTATTCACAATTTATTTACATTTGTATCTTATACTACGGTTATGAAAAGGAAGATCACCAATCTTTTTCTTTCTCCTTGTTCGACATAGAAGATTAGTCGCTCTCTTTAGCTTTACGTTTTAATTTCATTTTTCGTTTAGCTAATTCGCGCATATCTTCTGTAGTGTCGCTTTCATCCATTATTTCAACACCTAAAACAGTCTCAACACAATCTTCTAAAGTAATGATTCCATCAGTTTGGTCATAATTGTCCATAACTAAAAACATATGGTCTTTTTTTGCTATTAACATATCAAGTGCCTTACTCACAGGAATGTTTTCATTAATTGAAAACATCTCTTTTTTAATAGATTGGAGTGTTACACTATCATCAGTAAGTGCTTGTTTAAAGATTCTTTTTGTGAGCACTAAACCTGTCACATTTTCAATACTACCCTTAAAAACAGGAATACGAGAAAATTTAAATATAGCATCCTCTGTCTCTATAACCTCTTTTATTGTCATCTTCTCATCAAGTGCAAAAACAACAGAACGCGGTGTTAAAACTTCACTTACTTTAATGTTATCAAGATTTAATATATTTTCAATAACATCTGATTCTTTTTCATCGATAACTCCATCATCTTCACTCTGAAGCATAGACTCTAGAAGTTCTTCTTTTGTAAGAGAGTTTGCATCATCTATATCTTTTCCGATTTTGTTTGTTACAAAAAGAGTCATAAGAATTATAGGATATGTTATCCAGATAAAAATACGGATAAACTGTGAAGCAAGAGGTGCTAGGCTTTTCCAGTAAAGTGCTCCAATAGTCTTTGGAATAATCTCACTTAAAAATAAAATTGCAAAAGTTAAAACAATAGATACGATAACAACTGCATCATTACCAAAAACAAGTGCTGCTTGTGCGCCCACTGCGGCTGCCCCTAAAGTGTTGGCAATAGTGTTGAGTATTAAAATTCCTGCGATAGATTTATTGATATTTTCTTTTTGTACACGAAGAAGTTTTCCTGCAACTGGGTTCTCTTTTTCTAAGACTGCAACATATGACATATTGATAGAGAGTAGTACTGACTCTAAAACGGAGCAGACAAATGAAACGCTAACAGAGAGGAAAAAAAATAGTATTAATAGATCCAAGTTTTACAAATTCCTTATAGTAATATATATGTAGCAAGTGCTAAAAAGCTAAAAAAGCCTACAACATCGGTAATGGTTGTTAAAATAACGGTACTTCCAATAGCAGGATCCACATCCATTCTTTTTAAAAGAAGGGGGATACTCGCTCCAAATAGCCCAGCAAACAAAAGGTTTATGAGCATACTCAGTGCGATAACAAGACCTAACATAGAAGTATCAAACCATATTGCGGCGATAATTCCTATTATTATAGCGAAGATGAGTCCATTTACAAGGGCGATGATTAGTTCTTTTTTTATAATTCGCATAGCATCACCCTTAGAGATATCTCCAAGTGCAAGTTGACGCACAACAACAGTAAGACTTTGTGTTCCTGCATTACCACCCATAGAAGCAACTATAGGCATTAAAACCGCAAGGGCGACCATACTTTGTAGGGTGTCAGCAAAAAGACCTATAACAAGAGAAGCAGCTATTGCTGTGAGTAGGTTAAAAGCTAACCATGTTGCACGTTTACGTCCCGCTGGTAGTATCTCTTCATCTTCTTCAGCCTCATCATCAACTCCGGCAAGATTATACATCTGCTCAGTTGCATGCTCGTTGATAATGTCATAAATATCATCTGAGGTAATACGACCAAGTAAAACACCATAAGCATTTACAATGGCTAAAACAGAAAGATCATACTCTTCAAAAACATGTACGACTTCTTTTATTGCATCTGTATCTATAGCTTTAATCGGCTCAAAACTCTCTTGGCTTGCATCTATATTTTGTATAACTGTTTTACTAAAGTCAAAAATAAGCAGGTCATCTAAACCTACAGCATATTTTAGTTTTTTGTCCTCATCGGTAATAAAGAGGTTTTGTACATTTTCAACTTGATTTTCTTTGCGAAGTTTTGCAAAACGCTTGATGACATCTTGTACTATCTCATTTTTGTATGCTGTAAAGAGTTCGAGTTGCATATGTGAACCTGCTTGGTTTTCATCATATGTTTTAAGTTTTTGTATCTCTTCTTGATCATCTGCATGGAGGTTGAGAAAAACAGCACTTGCTACATTTTCATCTACCTCTTCAAGCTCTTGCATAAACTCTGCTTGGTCATCAGATTCTAGTTCAGTAACAGCACATGAAAGTTCATCTACACTGAGGTTTTCTACTACATCATCAAAATATCTATCAGGAAGAGCAAGTGCTACATCTCCAACTAGATTATTTGGAACAAGTTTAATAGCAGTGGAGAATTCATCATCGCTTAAACTCTTTAAAATCTTAGCAATATCTGTAGGGTGCATATCACTTATTTCATGAGCACTTAAATAGTCTTGTAGTTGATTCATTAGTGTTATTATATCTAATATATTTATATATATAAAATTTAATTCAATTAAACATATAATGTGTGTATAAGTTGATATAATATATCTGTCTAGAATTAAAGGAAAATATAATGAAAGCTTCGGACCTATTTGTTAAAGCCTTGGAAAATGAGGGTGTTGAATATATATTTGGAATACCAGGCGAAGAAAACTTAGATTTTTTAGAATCCCTCAGGACATCGAGTATAAAACTTATACTTACACGACACGAGCAAGGTGCAGGTTTTATGGCTGCAACTTATGGAAGACTTACTGGTAAAGTTGGTGTATGTTTATCAACTCTAGGTCCAGGAGCTACAAACTTCGCTACACCAGCAGCTTATGCACAACTTGGCGGAATGCCTATGATGATGATAACCGGACAAAAACCAATAAAACAATCTAAACAGGGTCGTTTTCAAATTGTTGATATTGTGAGTATGTTTGCACCTGTTACAAAGTACTCTAAGCAAGTCTCTAATGGAAACAATATTCCAGCTATGGTAAGAGATGCTTTTAAAATAGCAAGAACAGAGAGACCGGGTGCTGTTTTAATTGAACTTCCTGAAGATATTGCCAGTGAAGATGTGAAAGATAATATTTATCCTGTTAAACAATTTAAATACCCAATCCCTTCACCTAGTGCACTTCAAGATGCACTAGATTTGATAGAAACAGCAAAAAGACCATTGGTGCTTATTGGTGCAGGGGCTAATAGAACAAGAATTGGAGCAGCCCTAAAAAATTTCATCAATTATACAAAAATACCATTTTTTACTACCCAGATGGGGAAAGGGGTAGTAGATGAGAACCATGAGCTCTGTCTTGGTTGTGCAGCTTTGTCTTCAAATGACTTTGTCCATTGTGCGATAGAGAGAGCAGACTTAATTATAAACATAGGGCATGATGTTATAGAGAAACCACCCTTTTTTATGGAGAACTCACCCGAGGCTCAAAAAGTAATACATATAAACTTCTTTGCCTCAGAAGTTGATGATACATACTTTCCCCAACTTGATATAGTCGGAGATATAGCATCAAGTGTTACACTGTTAACAGAGCTTATCAAACCTCAAGAGCATTGGGACTTTGAGTACTATAAGATGGCGATTAAAGAAGTAAACACTCACCTTTCAAAATACTCAAACGATACAAGATTTCCCATACTACCTCAAAGTGCAGTACAAACTATAAGAGATATTCTAAATGATGATGATATTGTTACTCTTGATAACGGCGTGTATAAGATATGGTTTGCAAGAAACTATAAGTGTGTTAAACCAAATACAATGTTGCTTGATAATGCCCTTGCAACTATGGGAGCAGGTCTTCCTTCTGGAATTGCTGCAAAAATGGTCTGTCCTACAAAAAGAGTAGTAGCTATTGCTGGTGATGGTGGTTTTATGATGAACTCACAAGAACTAGAAACTGCTGTGCGTTTAAACTTAGACCTAACAGTTATAATTTTAAATGACAACTCCTATGGAATGATACGATGGAAACAAGCTGGAATGGGTTTTGAGGACTTTGGTTTAAATCTGAAAAATCCTGATTTTGTTGCTTATGCAAACTCTTATGGTGCAAGGGGACACAGACCAAGTTCTTGTATAGAATTTAAAGAGATACTTGAGTTGTGTGTAAGTTCTAAAGGTGTTCATGTGATTGATTTAGCAGTTGATTATTCACTCAACCATGCTATTTTAAATGAACTACTTAAAAATATAAACTGTTTAGTATAAAGGATTTAGTATGAAAAAGATAGATGTACACTCTCCGTTTGACAATAGTGTAGTAGGTAATGTTCCCTTTTACGATATGGATGAAGTAAAAAGTATTATAAATGTAGCACATGAAACTTTTTATAATAAAAAAAAGAGTTTGCCAAGGTATAAACGAGTAGAGATTTTAGAAAAGCTTATAGATATACTCTCCTCACAAAAAGATGCTTTAATTAAACTCTGTGCAAGTGAAGGTGGAAAACCATGGACTGACTCAAAAGTTGAGGTTGAACGTGGTATCAATGGTGTAAAAATAACTATTGAAGCACTAAATGCACTTGAAGGAAAAGAAGTTGCAATGGGGCATACTCTTAGTAGTGCTAACCGTATGGCCTTTACATTTAAAGAACCTATAGGGGTTGTTGCTGCAATCTCTGCTTTTAATCATCCCTTTAACCTTGCTATCCATCAGATAATACCGGCCATTGCAGTTGGCTGTAGTGTTGTTATAAAACCTGCATTGCAAACGCCACTCTCTGCGTTTAGACTCTGTGAATTACTTAAAGAGGCTGGTTTACCTGAGGGCTGGGCTACTGCTGTAGTATGTGATAGGGAAGCAGCTGAATTACTTGCAATATCACCAAAGATTAGCTTTTTGACATTTATAGGTTCAGGTTCTGTAGGTTGGTACTTAAACTCTAAGGTGGCACCAGGAACAAGAGTTGCACTTGAACACGGGGGTGTAGCTCCTGTTATAGTTGAAGCTGATGCAGATATAGATGAGCTCATACCTTCTATTGGTAAGGGTGGTTTTTACCATGCTGGTCAAGTCTGTGTATCGGTACAAAGAGTATATGTTCATAGTTCTATCGTTGATGAGGTGGCATCTAAACTTACTGAGTATGCAAAAAACTTAAAAGTGGGTAACCAGATGGATGAGAGCACAGAAGTTGGACCACTTATCAACAACAAAGAAGTAGATAGAGTAGAATCATGGGTACTTGAAGCTCAAGAATCAGGCGCAACAATATTAACTGGGGGAAAGAGAATATCTGACTCTTGTTACGAGCCTACTGTTATTCTTAACCCAAGCGATGATACCTTAGTCTCTCAAAAAGAGGTTTTTGGTCCTGTAGTTTGTATCTACTCTTACGAGAATATAGATGAGGCGATACAAAGAGCGAATGCTCTTGATGTCTCTTTTCAAGCGGCTATTTTTACGAACAATATAGACACTGCGTTTAAAGCAGTAGGAGAGTTAAACGCAACAGCTGTAATGGTTAATGATCATACTGCATTTAGAGTGGATTGGATGCCATTTGGTGGGGCAAAAAAGAGTGGGCTTGGCATGGGTGGAATACACCACTCCATGCAAGAGATGACAATAGAGAAAATGATGGTCTTTAAATCAAAGTCTATACAAAAATAGAGTCATAATAAACGTGACTCTTTCTTGTTATCTATAATCATTAGAAGGGCAGGTAAGGCAACTAAATCAACTACTACAGCGATGATAAGTGCTGAAGCAGTTACTACACCAAAGTGGTAGTTTGGATTAAAGTCACTAAATACAAAAACTAAAAATGCAAGGCTTAAAACTATAGTCGTAAAAATGATAGCAGATCCTGCATAACTCATTACATACTTCATTGCATCTTCTAAAGAATCACCGCGTTTACGAGCTTCTATATACTTAACCATAAAGTGAATGGTATCATCCACAGCAACCCCGATGATAATAGCACCTGCTATGGCTACACCCATATCTATGTCAATGTCTAACCAACCCATAACACCAACTACAAGAGCGATAGGAAGTATATTTGGAACTATAAAAAGTGGTAACATTCTCCAATTTCTAAAGATTAATAACATAATGAGAGATATAAGGACTACGGCTAGACTTATGGAGTTTATAAGTGTTGCTGTAACATCATGTTGCATATGAGCAAACATAACCGTTTGGCCATTTACCACTGCACTATAAGGGGTATCAGTCCACCAGTCTTCTATCCAGTTAATAATCTCTAAATCTTTTGAAGTATCTACAAGGTTAAGTGAAGCACTTACACGAAGTAAACGCTCATCTATATCCATCTTGTCATTTATCTCCATTCCTTGTGGAAGTGAGAGAGAGTATAAAAGAAGATACTGTGCAACTAACTCTTGACTTTGTGGAATAGTTTTACTGCCAGCCATTACATCATTAAATACTTTAATAACATCAACAAGAGAGTGAATGTGACGTACATCTGGGAATGTTTGATAGAGTTCAGTATAAAACTTCTCAACAGTATTTAAAAATTTAGGGTCTTTAATACCGTCCTTTTCTTTAGAATCAACAATGATTTCATAAGCCATAGGTCCTGTGAGTTTATCTTGTATTTCTGTAATAGCAACTCTAAATGGGAACTCCTCTTTAAAGTACTTTACAGTATTTGAATCAACATTTGCTTTAAATATTCCTACACTTAAAATGATAAAAAGAGCAGTAGAGAGTCCTAAAATGACTTTTGCATATTTTTGTAAAAAGTGTGTATACCATACGGCAAAAGGATGGTTATTATGTGCCTGTACTTTTGCATCTGCTTTTATGTTTGGATTAAGAATAGCTAGAAGTGCTGGAACAAAAAGAATAGTCAGTATAAAAGCTAAAATAGCAGCACTAGCAGTTGCAATTCCTAATGTTTGAATAGGCACAACAGCGGAAATACCTAAAGAAGCAAAACCTACAGATGTTGTAATCGATGTTAAAAAGATTGCTAAAAAGTTCTTTTTCACACTATAGTGAATAGCCGTATAGTTATCCATTCCCTTTTTTCTTGCCATTGTATATATCCATATAAGGTGCATAGCATCGGCAATACCGATAGCTACAACAAAGACGGGAACATTAGCTGTGAAGTTGTTGAGTTTAAAACCAAGCAGTACTTGAATAGAGAGCACTATTAAAAAGGTAAAGATAACAACTAAAATACTAGCTATCATTGATGAAAACTTTCTAAAAATAAGCAGTAATAAGATCATTGCAATAACTATAACAGCAGGAGTAAATATACCACCATCATGTTGTGCTATTTCTATAAAAGAAGTATTAATAATTGGTCCACCGGCAAGAAAGAACTTATAGCCATTTTTTTTCTCTTCAGGTGCTAAAATTTCTAAAACAGCATCACGAAGTTTAAAACTAACAGCTGGATCATCGCCTGCTTTTGGAGTCATACGAGCTGCAATCATAGTTGTTTTTGCATCTTTAGAGATAAGTTTACCAACAATGATATCTTGTGTTAGAGCTATCTCTCTTTTTTTATCAAGTTGTGCCTGTGTATAATTCTCAGGTTCTTCGATAAAATTTTCTATTATTACTTCATCAGGATACTCTTCATCTGAGTGAACATACTGGTAGTTAGTGATAGAGTCAACTCTAGCAATATAGTGAGTCTCCCATAGTTTTCTTGTGATGTTTTCTATAGAAGTAAGTGCTTCTTTTGTAAAGATACCCTCTTCGTTAGTGAAGATGATAGTAACCGCATCATCATTACCAAATACAGCACGGAAATGGTCATAGTTCTTGAGTATTTTAGACTCTTCACCAAACCATATTCTATAACTCCCTTCAAACTCTAAGTTCTTGAGGTTTGATGCCATTACAATAGTTATAATTGGGATTAAAATTGCTATTACCCAACGAAACTTTATTACTTTGTCTACGAAACTTTTAAGACTTGGCATGAAATGCCTCCCTGTATTTAACTGTATTTTTAATCATTCTTTGTCCTCTTTTTTAAAAATGGTATGCAATATTTACTGCAACTCTTTGATGATCACCTAAAAATGCATAGGCAGTTTGGTCTGATTTAGATGCTACAATGTAGTAATAATCAAGACTTACTTTAAAACTATCTAGTAGTCGGCTTTCACCTTTGAGATAATAAACCTGCTCATCATAATCAAGATCAAAAATACCACCACCAACTAAGGTGCTATCATTTGCATTGTTTAAACTATATCGTGCCCCTATAAAAAGGTCATCTTGCATAGACTCAAATAGTTCTAAGTCACCGTATTTATCTTTTTCAAATGTATCATATCTGTAGTACTCAGCGATAAGTCCTAAGGCTGCACTCTCATAAAAGTTCTCTAATGTATGCTCTAGACCTAGTGCTAGATGAGAATAGTCACCTACATTTTTATCTTCATCAACTTTTGCATACAAGGCTTCAAGTTTAAATAGTGTAGAACCAACCACTAAGGTATCGTAAGTTATAACTTTATTGACTATATAAGCATTTTGTACAAAACTTGTAGGCTGTCCAAAACTAGGTTTTGTACGGTCTAAATTATCTGGTGTATTGGTTAAAAAATAACGCTGTGAATCATAACCATTTTCAAAAATCACAGAGTAATCAAGTGCATACTCAGTATCTGTAGAACCACTGTATTTTAGATAAACAGAGGGTCTATTTACAGAATCTTGTGTTTTAAGTGAACCATCATACGTTACAAACTTGGGAAAAAAGTAATAAACATAAGGATATGCTGCCATTTTTTGCTCTTGTTCCTCGAGTTTGACTATAAGTGATATCTCTCCTGTCTCTGTATAATGAGAGTATTGTATATTCCAAACACCGAGTTTATTTGTACTAAAGAGATCATCTCTAAATTCATTTGGATTAAAAGCATCAGCGATATTTCTCAGTTCAAGTGAACCCCAAAATTCTATACTTTTTCCAACCTTGATAGCGTCGTTTTCAAAGTCATACTTTAGATATAACTCGTCTACGCGGGCAAAGGTTCTTTTGGTCTTTTGAGACTCACCTGTAAAATCATAATAAGCCTCTTGTGCATACAGTTTAGAAAAAACTGTTAAATCATCATGTGTATAAGTAAGTTCTAGAGTCTGTGAAGCCGTAAATGAGTTTGCATTTTTTTCATTTGGTTTAGTTAGATAAATTTGTGAGTCTAAATCCAAATGCCCACTTACATCAAACTCAGCAAATAGTAGGTTTGAAAATATAAGTGAGAGCAGTAAGCTTCTCATTTCTTGAGATATCTTTTATGAAAATCTTTTGCTTTAAGTCCAGTTTTAACCTTTTGATTGCTCCAAACTAAAACAGTCGTTTTATCGTTTTGTATATTCTTCATACTTATTTTACCGATTCTATGTATAGAACCAAATGTTTGATAGTTTGAAAATACTGCTGTTTTTAAAAGCTCTTTTTTTCTATCATAATACTCAATTTTTAAAACTAAAAATGTTTTTGCATCAATAAAAGAGATAAGTTTCGTGTAGCCAGAGTACTTAGAAACTGGTATGCTAATAATCGTATATACAGCATGTTTCATTTGTGCTTCATTGACACTATAGACATATTTATTTACATTAAATGCAGAGAGATCTTCGTAAGAGAACTCACTTCCCATAAATGCACCAGATTTATTTTTGCTTGCTATTCTTTTTACACGTTTGAGTGCCGGAAGATATAACCATTGGTCGTCATCTTTGTTTACATGTTCATAAGATAAGAACTTTGTTCCCTTCACATCAGCAGGTGTTATAAACTCCATAAGAGACTTGTCTTCAGTCTCACCCTCTAATACTTTCATTTTCATAGTACGAATCTTTTTTTGACCTGCTGCATTTATTAGTGTCATCTCCATCGTTGATGTAGAGTCTTCAAACCCGCTCATCACATCTTCACTCTTTTTGGCCACTTCTAAGTCAGTAAATGCGACTAAACTACTTAGCATAAGTGATAAAATTAAAAAATATTTCATTTTGTTTTCCTTTGGTTTATATTTAAAGTTGACAATGTTAACATATAATGTGACAGATGTCAACATAAAACTATGTTTTTAATATTTTTATGCTAAAATCATACTATGAACACAAAAACTAACTCATCGTATCACCATGGAAATTTAAAAGAAGCACTGATTTCTGAATCTTTAAAGATGGTGGAGAGTGGTGGTATAGCTAGTATTACTCTTCGAGAGCTTACAAATAGACTTGGAACATCTAGGACTGCTTTATATAGACACTTTGTATCTAAAGAAGAGTTACTTCAAGAGGTTATTCAAGCTGGTTTTGAAAAACTAGATACTTATGTGTTTTCTACATTAGATAGTGATTTAGACTTAAACCTAAAATTACATGATGTAGGAAAAGCCTATATCGATTTTGCTATAAAAAATCCAAATCTTTATAGAATGATATTTGGGCATGAGTTAAAAGAACAGAGAGAAGAGAGTTGTGATATAAACGAGAGAGAAGATGCCCCTGGTTTTCATAACCTTGTTGACATAATTATTGATGCACAAAATGCGAATATAGTAAAAAAAGATGATGCCTTTATGCAAGCAACAGTAATGTGGTCTATGCTTCATGGACTCTCAAATCTTCTTATAGATGGGCATGTTCACATCGTTGATAATATTGACACACTTTTTGAGTTGAGTTTTAAAACTCTTATTAGTGGAATTGCTCTAGAGGTAAGTGAATAGTTTTAATGACATACTAGAGAAGAGCAAAAGAGTAACCATTCTTTATGATGGTTTTTTTATATCTATATGGACCATCTAACTCTATTACAACACGGTAATAACCTTTATGGTTTCCAAGTCTAATTTTTTTAATGATACTTTTTGGATCTATATTTTTCTCATAACTTCTTATATTGATATCGCGTTTAAAGTCACAGACGATTCTATGTGGTTTTGTGAGTAGAAAGTTTCGTAACATTTTATCTTTTGTTATTAAGTCAAACTGTTTTTTATTTGCATATAAAGATATAAAAGATAAAGAAGCGAGTTTAGTTAAAGGTTCACTTGTTTTAGGAACTACTTTAGTATTTGGTCTTTTTTCATCTCCCCCAATATTTTGAGAAATAAAAATTGGTAGGTGCCAGTCAACACTATTACCAAGTAACTCTTTTTTACTTACGATAGAACCATCTAAGTTTTTATAAGTAATCGTGACACTCTCTAGTGTTCTTGCCGTTGAAGGAAGGGTAATTGTTGCTCTTTTTAAGGGTTCAATTTGGGAAACTTTATTTGTACTAAAAGAGATATCAGTTTCATTTTTTGAAGGAAAAAAAGGGTTTTGACGGGCATTTAAAGAACTTATCAATACAAGACAAATAAGTAAAATTTTTATCATATATATTTGCCTTGTTTTATTTCTAAGTATTATAGCAAATTAAAAGATTTATTGTGCACTTATCTCTTTGAGTTCAAAGTATTCACGTTGCAAGTCAGCATTTTCAAGTTTTAGTCTTGAAACTTCATCATATAAATAAACCTGATAATCTTGTAAACCAAAAAGAATTTCTAAAGAGGATGTTCCATAGAGGAGAACACCAAGGTAAATCCCAAGGATTACTACTATAGAGAGGAGAAAAAAGAACTTTTTTAAAGAGAGTCCAAGATGCTTCTGAGTTATACTCTCGCTTACATCAATCTCTTCAAATAGTTCTTCGTTTTGCATAGTTTAAATTCTATACTTAGTTAAAAAGTGCAGCACCTAAGTACTCACCATATACAACTTCATTTTCTATCTCAAGTAATCGGTTATATTTAGCAGTTCTCTCACCACGTGCAGTTGAACCAGTTTTGATCTGTCCACAGTTTAGTGCAACAGCGAAGTCAGCGATAAATGCATCTTCACTCTCACCTGAACGGTGACTCATTACACAAGTATAACCATTTCTTTGTGCTAAACGCACAGTAAGCATTGTTTCAGATACTGAACCAATTTGGTTTGGTTTGATAAGAATAGAGTTAGCGATACCTTCTCTGATTCCTCTTGAAAGGATATTTGCATTAGTAACAAAAAGGTCATCACCAACGATTTGAATCTTATCACCAAGTTTCTCAGTCATAAGTTTAAAACCATCCCAGTCATCTTCATCTAAACCATCTTCGATTGAAACAATAGGGTACTTAGAACATAAGTCAACATAGTAGTCCACTAATTCAGCTGAAGTAACAGTACGGTTTTCAGAGTCAAGTTTATAACCACCATCTTCTGCACGAATTTCAGAAGCAGCAACATCTAAGGCGATACCGATTTGCTCACCAGCTTTATAACCAGCAGCTTCGATAGCTTCAATTATAATCTGAATAGGCTCTTCGTTTGAGCTTAAATCTGGAGCAAAACCACCTTCATCACCAAGAGCAGTGTTATGGTTTTTAGCTTTTAGGATACCTTTTAAAGTATGATAAATTTCAGCAGATGCACGAAGACCTTCAGCGAAATCTGTAAATCCAAGAGGAACAATCATATACTCTTGAAAATCAACACTGTTATCAGCATGGCTTCCACCATTAATGATGTTTAACATTGGTGTAGGGATAGTCATAGCATTTGCACCACCTAGGTAGCGGTAAAGCGGCATACCAAGACTTTTTGCAGCTGCACGAGCCACTGCCATGGAAACACCAAGTACTGCATTTGCTCCAAGTTTACCGTAGTTCTCAGTACCATCTACTTCTTTCATAGTAGCATCAATTACTGCTTGGTTAAAAGGAGAAAGACCGATGATTGCATCAGAGATTTCATTGTTAACATGACCGACTGCTTTTAAAACACCCTTACCCATATAACGCTCATCACCATCACGAAGCTCTAAAGCCTCACGTTTTCCAGTACTTGCACCTGAAGGTACAATAGCACTCTCAATTGTTCCATCACTAAGTTCTACTGTTGCTTTTACTGTCGGGTTACCACGTGAATCCATTACTTCTATTGCACTTACACTATCTATAAACATATATTTGCCTTTTACGATTCGTTCAAATTTTATACAAATCATTCTATTTTTTACATATTACCTAAATTTCACTAAAATTGAGGTAATTATAGTGTGTTAGAGTAGCTTATTTGTTAGAATGGCTTATGCATCAGAATCTGCTATTGAATCTGTATCCATCACCATAACATCTGAAATACCCATAGCTACTTTGATTTTATTTTCTATTTCAAGAGCTAAATCTGGCTCGTCTTTAAACATTTGTTTAACATTTAACACCATAATCAACTAATTCACCCTCTTTAGAAATACCCTCTCCGAACATAATATCAAACTCTGCTTGACGAAATGGAGGTGCAACTTTATTTTTTATAACTTTTGCTTTTACACGATTTCCAATAACATTTTCACCTTGTTTAAGTGAAGCGATACGGCGAACATCGATACGAACAGAAGCATAAAACTTAAGAGCATTTCCACCAGTTGTAGTTTCTGGAGAACCATAACCCATCATTCCAATTTTCATACGAAGTTGATTGATAAAAATAACAGTACAGTTCATTTTAGATAAAACTGCTGTTAGTTTACGCAGCGCCTTAGACATAAGACGAGCTTGAAGACCTACTTGTTGATCACTCATTTCACCTTCAAGTTCTACCTTTGGAGTTAATGCAGCAACTGAATCGATAATGATTAAATCAACAGCACCACTTCTCGCAATTGTCTCAACTATATCTAGAGCTTGCTCACCATAGTCAGGTTGAGATACAAGAAGGTTTTCAACATCAACACCAAGATTTTTTGCATATACAACATCAAGAGCATGCTCTGCATCGATAAAAGCACACACTCCGCCATTTTTTTGGCACTCTGCCGTTATTTGAAGAGCAAGAGTAGTTTTACCTGAACTTTCAGGGCCATAGATTTCTACAACACGTCCTTGAGGTATTCCACCTATTCCAAGAGCTAAGTCAAGCCCAATTGAACCAGTACTTATTGACTGCATTGGTTGGATATCTTTATCCCCAAGACGCATTAAAGAACCTTTTCCAAATGCTTTATCTATTTGCTTCATTGCTAGGTCTAGTGCTTTTTGTTTGTTTGCATCCATCTTGGGCTCTCTTGTTTTAAATTTTGAAGAATTATATGTTTATTTTTAGAAGTATATTGAAAATATGGCAAATTGTCATACTTATTAGTCAAATTCTTTTTTAATGATGATTTGGCTAAAATAGACTTATGAAAAAAACACTAATTGCACACTCACCTGACGCCGATGATATTTTTATGTACTATGCTATTAAATTTGGCTGGGTTGACATGGATAGTGTTACTTTTGAAAATATTGCAAAAGATATTCAAACACTCAACGAAGATGCTCTTAATGGGGTCTATGACATAGTGGCTATTAGTTTTGCTCTTTATCCTCACATAAAGAGTGAGTATGCACCACTTCGTACAGCTGTCAGTTTTGGTGAGGGTTATGGGCCTAAACTCATAAAACGCAAGGGTGAAAAACTCAAACGTAACTTTAGAGTAGCTTTGAGTGGAAAGCATACTACAAATGCAATGCTTTTTCGCATCGCTTACCCTGATGCTCGTATCACTTACATGAACTTTTTAGAGATAGAACAAGCTGTCATAGATGGTGATGTTCATGCAGGTGTTCTTATCCATGAGTCTATTTTAACATATGATGATAGACTTGAAGTTGAACGTGAGATGTGGGATATATGGCAAGAGTTAGCTGGTGATGACTTACCTCTACCTCTTGGTGGAATGGCCATTCGTCGTTCAATTCCACTAACAAAAGCTATCTCATACGAAGAGACACTTACAAAAGCTGTTCAAGTTGCACGCGATCATAAAGATAGACTCTCTAGCATGTTAATAGAACGTGATTTAGTTCGAATAGATGCAGCTACTTTAGATAAGTATCTTGAACTCTATGCAAATGATGAGTCAATTACTTTAAGCCCTCTTCAGTACAAGGCAATAGATAAACTTTTTGAGCTTGGATACAAGCATGGTTTTTATGATGCTCCTGTTAGTGTAGAAGAGTATCTCATCCCAATTGAGTACACAGAACTTAGGAATTCATAAATGGAAGCAAAACTCGTAGCACTTGGTGTTGAAACTTTTAAAATAGCATTAATGTTAGCACTTCCTGGGTTACTGACAGGTATGTTTTTAGGACTTGCTGTTTCAATCTTTCAAGCGACAACACAGATAAATGAAATGACACTCTCATTTATTCCTAAGATTATCGGTGTTGTTATCGTTATAGTCCTGACTATGCCCTGGATGCTAAATGAGATGACAGACTTTGCCCGTCATATTTTTGAGATAATGCCAGAATTTGTCGAGTAATGAAAACCAAACAGGTAAACTTTAAAAAATATTCTTCTTTTAAGATAGGTTGTGAAGTCCTCGTTGCACTTTTAGAAGATGACTTTTCTGATATAGAGAACTACTATCTAATCGGCTCTTGTAATAATACCCTTGTTGGTAATAATCCACCACCTCTTATGATGCTTGATAAAATGTATGACTATATCAAGATAGAAAATAACACTCTTAAAGTTGGGGGTGCTACACCTTCAGGAAAAGTCGCTTCTTTTTGTAAAAAGAATAATATTGCAAACTTAGAGTTTCTCTCACATCTTCCAGGTAAACTCGGGGGTCTTGTTTATATGAATGCTGGACTTAAAGAGTTTGAAATTTTTAATGTTTTAGTGGATGTTACAACTACAAATGGTACTTTTAAAAAAGAGACAATAGAGTACGGCTATAGATATACAAACATAGATAAACCAATACTAGAAGCAAGTTTCTCACTTACGGATGGATATAATGTTAGTAAAGTTGAAATGTTTAAAAAGATGAGAAGTAACCAACCATCTACCCCTAGTGCAGGCTCTTGTTTTAAAAATCCTAAAGATGATTATGCAGGACGTTTAATAGAAGCTGTAGGGCTTAAAGGAATGATGAAAGGTTCTATGTGCTTTAGTAAAGAACATGCTAACTTCCTTGTAAACAATGGTGATGGAGAATTTAGGGATGCTATGTGGCTTATAAAAGAAGCTAAAAGAAGAGTCCAAGAGGAGTTTAATATCCTCTTAGAATGTGAAATTATTATACTAGAAACGAATCATTAAACCAGCATAGACACCTGAAAAATCCATCTTAAACTCTGTTTTCTTATCTTCACTTGTAGTATCAAATTTTTGAACTCTATATCCTATCTCTAAACCTGGTTGAATCACAGGAATAAAATCTAGAGTATAATCTACTTTAACTCTTGCATCATAGATAGTATTTTCATTATATGAAATATATTTTCCATCTGCTTCGATTCCTATGTTTGTAAGTGGAATCTCTACTCTTACTCTTGCATATACTAAAGGTATAACTACTGCTACAGTATCGCTATAGTTATATGTAAGTCCAGTAACATTGTCAGTAACCGCATCAACTATATATCTAGTTTCCATAACTTTTAAGTCTAGACCAATATCTAATGTTGTCCAAGCTGTATTATCTAAAATATTATAGTAAGGAATGATATCGTACTGAGTAAGAGAGAGAGAACCTGTTGTTCCGGTTGTATTAAAGTCAGCAAAGCTACCACTTACTACACCGGAATCTTCCATACCAGTGTACTCAAGACGAATATTTGGTAAAATTGGAATAGGATGCTTAATTAGCATCCATACATAACCATTAGATTTTTCTTTCTCATCTGATGTGTATCGGCCAGTCCCAGTACTAGTTCCAAAAGTACTAAAGTTTGCTGTTTCACTGTATGAAAGTGTTCCACTTGGTGTTTGGTTCCATATACCACCACCCATTTCTATTCGTCCAAAATCTGCATTAGCAGTAACTGCAAAAAGTGTAGCGCATGCTAACGTTGTTAAGCTTTTTCTCATTTTAATATCTCCATTTATTTATTAGAAGCATTATATCAGAGTGTTTTATTTGGATTTCTTAAATATTGAGGGAAGGATGGAAATAAAAAGGGATAAAGAGTCAGAGTCATAAAGACTCATCTTCTTAAAAAGGGTCTAGCTAACTGCAGCGATTGCAGCGTCGTAGTTAGGCTCTTCTGTGATTTCTGGAACGATTTCTTTGTAAGTTACAACACCTTCTTCGTTTACTGCGAAGATTGCTCTACAAGTAACACCAGCTAAAACTGATCCACCAAGTAGTACACCATAAGCATTAGCGAAATCTTTGTTTCTGAAGTCAGAAGTAACAACTAAATCGTTAATTCCCTCAGCTTGACAAAAACGTCCTGAAGCGAATGGAAGGTCAAGAGAAACGATAGTTGCAGTTACACCAGTAAGACCAGCAACTTTTTGGTTAAAGCTACGAGTTTCAGTTGCACATACACCTGTGTCTAAAGAAGGAACAACAATAATAAGTTGTTTCTTACCATTAGCTCCACCAACTACTACATCACCTAAACCTTCTGAGTTTACAACAGTAACTGCTGGTGCTTTGTCTCCAACATTTACTTCATTTCCTAATAACTCTACGTCTGTACCTTTGAATTTAGTTGTTGCCATATTCAATTTCCTTGTTTTAATATTTATTTTGGGAAGTATATTTGAAATCGGATAATACAATTCTTATTTTAAAATTATAAGCTACTTCTCGGTGCAATATCCAAGTTTTCTAAAGAAGTGAAGATCTTTTTCTCATACATTTCAACTGCTACTCTACCTATCATTGCGGCATTATCAGAACAGTATTTAAGTTCACTTAGTAGAAGTGGTGCATTATGCGGTTTTAAGAGTTCTTCTATTTGTGAACGCAGGTAAAGATTTGCTGAAGCACCACCTACGATAGCGAATGTTTGTGGCCTTACAGTCTTAAAATACTTTTTTAGTTTCATAGTCAAATGTTTTGTGGCGATATGTTCAAATGAAGCCGCTATATCTTGAAAGTCTGGATGCTCATTTTTTTCTTCTTCTAAAACGGCTAACCGCACAGCATTTTTTAAACCTGAGTAGGAAAATGCTATAAGTGGTGACTGGTGAAGAGGGACTGTAAAGTTGTGTTTTAATCTATCTCCATCTTTTGCTAACTCTTGAATCACTGGTCCACCAGGATATCCAAGTCCCATCATCTTAGCAACCTTATCAAAACTTTCACCAAAACTATCATCCATGCTTTTTGCTACTGTTTCTATCTCAGTTAGACTTTTAACTTCCATAACCTGAGTATGTCCACCTGAAACTAAAAGACAAGTAAGTGGGAACTGTGTTTCTTTCTCAATAAAGAGTGAGTAAATATGTCCTATTAGATGGTTTACACCGATAAGAGGGATATCTAGTGCTACAGCTATTGCCTTAGCCATAGTAACACCCTCAACAAGTGTGACAGCTAAACCAGGTGTAGCTGTCACGGCTACTGCTTTAAGGTCTTTAAAGTAAGGCTTACATTGTTCTAGTATCTTTGGCAAAGCCTCTGCATGAAGTCTTGCTGCGAGTTCAGGGACAACTCCACCGTAGACACTGTGCTCTAACTCTTGAGATATCTTTTTATGGAAAAGTAATTTTTTTGTTTTTATTTCTGTAATAGATATTGCACTATCATCACATGAACTTTCTATACTTAGTATCATTGTTTATCCTAATATAGCTATTTTAAACGTAGTTTATTAAATTTATAAACAATACTTAGATCTAAAACATTTGCATCTAAATCACCATTTAAAGCTATGATCTTCCCAGCTATCATAGAAAATGCAAGGTCTTGTGTAAAGTTATATGATAAACCAGTCATAGGTTGTGTTATCGCTCCACCACCTGTATTTACACTGCCCCCCGCACCTGCACCTAGATCTATTTCACCAACAGCATTAAAGCCTAGTCCTATAGGTTGAACAAACCCAAGTCCGAACATACCAGAAGCATAACCAGCAGCCTTACCTGCATATGCAGCAAATGCTTGACCTGAGACATAAAACTTATCATTTAGGAACCAATCTAACTTAACTCCCATTAATTGAACATCATGTTTACGGCTTGAGTCTGTTGATAGTGTTTGTGAATAAAAGTATGTTTGATTTACAAAACGAATATTAAATTTTTGGCTATAGATAGATGAATAATCAACTTCATTTTTCTTTGAACCAGTTGATAAAAAGTTTGTATTTATCCCTAGACTCACTTCTGCAAAAGGAGCATCAAAACCACCATCCAATGAGTGAAAGTATCCCCCACCAATTCGAGTATTAATACTTTTACTAGGACTATAGCTTAGGACTAGAGATGCTTTAGTGATACCACCACCACCTGTATCCACTTGCCCCCCACCACCAAGTCCAAGAGAACCTTTAGCAAGTAGTTCACTGTTTGTGGTAAGTTTTTGTGCATAAGCTGCACCAGCAAGTATTTCCATATAACCATTTGCCCCACTAAATGCACCAGCACTTTCTATGTAGGTAAGAAAGTGTGAATCGAGGTGTATACCATACTCAACACCAATTAAATTAATGTTCTCTGTTCTAAGAGTACCTGCTCTTGTTTTTGTTTCATTTACAGGCAAATAAGTTTGGTAAGTTGCAATGAGATAATCTTCATCACTCGAGAAATTATATGTAGATAGTGAATCCAAGTCTAGGATATCATCACTGATAGTTGTTGTAAATTTCATGTCTGCAATAAGGCCGATTTGTTGGGAGTCAATATTGCCATTTGGAAACTTTATATATGAATAATTTGCGCCTAGGCTATATTTTCCAAAATCGACTAACAAACCTGAATAGGCTTTAAACATTAGTCCTCCACCTTGTCCATCAGCGGAAGCACCACCACCAGCACCTAAAAATGCACCAGAATCTATATAGATATTTTTAAAAATATCATACTTTACACCTACTGTAACTCCACCAGTGAAAAATCCACCTCTATCTCCAGTTGCTGCTCCATATGTTCCTAATCCGTAATAAAAATACTTGTTTGGATGTAAGAGATAATTAAGACCAACTAAACCCATATTTTCGCCATCAGGTAATATGACATTTTCAAATGAAGTTTGAATTGAGACATCTTTTGTATAAACACTATTTTGACTAAAAAGTAAAGTGCTTAAAATTAATATCGTAATGACAGATTTCATATTTGCCCTTGTTTAGTAAAACTTCGTACTTCTTTATCTATGGCAAATACATCTTCAATGTTTTTAGGGAGTGTTTGAAATTTTTCAAAAGCTGTGATTATATTTTTAGATATATCCATAAAGCCTATTTTTTTATTTATAAACAGCTCTATAGCAGCCTCATTAGCAGCATTTATAACGAGTCCAAGTGCTGGATTTTTTAATACTTCTGTTTTTATAGCCCAAATAGGATATCTATCGCTTGTGATTTCTCTAAATTCTAAAGAACCAGTTTTAACTAAATCAACATGTTCTAAGATATTCTCATTCATATCTTTATCAAGGGCGAATGCTATAGGTAGTTGCATACTTGCATTTGCAAAATGTGCTGTAGTTGAACCATCTTTAAAGTCTATAAGTGCATGGATAAGAGATTTTGTCTCAATGATAGCATCATATTTACCCTCCCCAAAGAGCCAACGAGCTTCTAAGAGTTCAAACATTTTGTTGACCATTGTTGCTGAGTCTATAGTTATCTTTTGTCCCATTGACCAGTTTGGATGTTTTTGAGTGTCTGCAAGTGTTGCATTATGAAGTTTTTTTATATCCCAGTCACGAAATGCACCACCTGAAGCAGTTATTATCATTTTTTCAACAGGTCTGTCTTGGAGTAAGTACCAGAGTCCAAAGTGCTCACTGTCTATAGGTTGGATACTTTTCATATTTATAAAAGCACCACAGGCAACAAGTGACTCTTTATTTGCTAATGCTACTTTTTTACCACATTCTATCGCTTTAAGTGTTGGACGAAGTCCTAAAAATCCGACTAAAGCATTCACAACTAGTTCGCTTTGAGACTCTTCTATGACTTGGAGAATAGCTTCATTTCCTGCATAAACATTAGTATGATTTACATTTGGGATATCTTTTTTGTCTGCAATAACAACTACTTTAGGAGAGTGCTTTAATATCTGTTGGTTTAAAACTTTGATGTTTCTTCCCGCTACTAAAACTTCGATATTTATATCAAATCTTGAAGCGACTAAAAGAGCATTAACTCCAATAGAGCCTGTTGAACCGAGGAGTACCAAATTATACTAGACCTCTTAAAAGTACAAGCATAACAATCCCACCAAAGAGATAACCATCTATTCGGTCGAGTACACCACCGTGACCTGGAAGTAAGTCACCACTATCTTTTACCCCAGCTGCACGTTTAAGTGAAGACTCAAAAAGGTCTCCAAAGATAGAACTAACTGCTACAGCAAAACTCACGAAAAAACCAACACTAAAGTCAACTATCGCTAAACCAAAAAATGCACCACCGATAGTCGCAACCGCGATACCACCAACAACACCTTCCATAGTTTTATTTGGGCTTGTCTCACAAAACTGTGTTTTACCTATACTTTTACCTACCGCATATGCACCTACATCAGTTAAAGCAACAACTGCGAGTAACCATAAAAGGGACAGTACACCATACTCTTGGTACATTGTAAGCATAAAAAGCATACCAGCAGTTGGATAGATAAAAGGAAAAAAGTCCTTCCATTGAGTCTCTTTGTTAAAGGCTACTGCACTAGCATAAGCTACACCTGCTAAAACAAAAAGGTCATCACCATAAGGGTAAACTCCAGCGACTAACCAAAGTCCTATCGCAAAAGGTAATAAACCATCATTTTCAACTTCAAAGAGTTTGACTGCTTCTTTAAATGCTAGTATATAAACACCACCAAAAACTAACCACATTACAAAAAAGTTATCAATGAGTCCTATGACAAAAACGGCTGCTAAAAGTGCAAAACCAGTTACTATTCGCTCTTTGTGATCTTCAAACATACTCATAAAAATTCCTAGATATTATTTATAAGGATATTATACCCTTTTGAGAATTTAATTAATCTTTGTCGTCGATAAAGTGCTCTGCAAATTGTGAGAGTAAAAAATCTACACTTTCTAAAACTTCGCTATCGAGTTCTTCTTTATCTACTTCTATAAAATCATTAGCAAAATATGTGAGTGCAAAAGTTGCACTTTTATCAGCTCTATATGTTTGAACTTCTTCACCAAGGGCAAGTCTTACATATACATAATGAGTACCATCATTATCTAAGTCTTCTAGGGCAATCATAAGTGTTGGACTATCTTGCACCTTTGTTTGTATACCTAAATCTACTAAAGCGCTAGACATCTTTTTTTTGATACTTGTAATAGTCTTGGGTGATACAAGGGAAACATCGTTTTTAACATACACATTTGCTTTGTTTAGACCTGTTAGTGTCCAAAAACCAGCTGCGTTTAAACTAAGAACAGTTATAAAAAGTAGGGTAAGAAGTTTCTTCATTACTGCTCTCCGTAAAGTGTTATTGCATTATCTAGATTTTCAGCAAAAAGTTTTTTCTTTATGTACCCTGTAGTATCTAAAATGACAGTTTCATCTTTAGGATTGATGAAAAATACCTTAGGTGTAAACTGTGTGCGAAACTGTTTGGGAAAAGTTTTTATATCAAATTGTTTATCTACCACAAGTGTTATTACTTCTGTCTGTAGTCGTGATTTTAGTAGTGAGGAGTTAAGAGTTTTTCTCTCAAACTTACGACACCAAGGACAATAATCAGCCCCAAGTACCATTATTAGAATTTTATTTTCTTGTTTTGCCTTATCTAGTGCTGTTATATAGTCTCTCTCAAAAGACATTTCTTTAGCAAAGTCATCGACATTTGCAGCAAAGAGACTAAGGCTTAAAAAGAGTAATATTAGTATATTTTTCATGATATTTTCCATTGTTATTATTAGATGACTAGACTTTTATATCTAGTTTATAGAGCGGTTCTTCGTCTTCTTTTTTATCTTCATCTTCATCTTCATCTTTTTTCGGGTTTCTTTTGTTCTCTCTATCTGCTTCATCTCGTGTATGATCTTTATCCTCATCCACTTCTTTGTTGGCTTCTGCAGGACGTACCTCTAGTACTTTTTCATCTTTTTCTTGTATCTGTGATTGGGCAATCATATTTTGAAAATCTACACGATTTTGATTTGCATTTTGAGTAGAAGCAGCTGCCGGTGTCATCTGGTTTGTAAAAATTGCATTTCCAATTGGTCCAATGGATGCCATAACTAACTCCTTGTGTCTATCTCTATAGTCTGATACTTGTTGTAGAGGACATTAGCTCCGTGCTGAATAGTTACTTCTCTACGAGGAGTATAATCGACCAAATACTTATCTTGTGAAGTCGTTGTAAAATCTACACAGAGTCTAGCCGCTGATTTTATGATTTTTTCTGGAAGGCTTTGTTTATCAGTCGTTATGATTACATGGCATGAGGGTTGCTCTTTTAAGTGTATCCAGATGTCTTTTGCTCTTGCATTTTTAAGTAGGGCGATATTACCTTTTTCATTCTTGCCAAGTTGTACTTTATAACCTTCGATCCAAAAACTCTCAATGCTATCATTTACTTGGATTTTTTTACTCTGTACTTTTTTTGGAAATAAAAGCTCTATTTTGGCTATATCTTTTGCCATTGTGACAGTATGTATAAAAAGTTTGATATGTTCTATCTTAGAAGAGAGAGATTCTTCTTCTATATGAAGGTGTTTTGCTTTTTGTTTTGCTTTTTTACTTCTACTAAAAAACATATTACTCGCGATAAAGGGAGTTGGACACTCTTTATCTATATGTAACTCTACTTTTTGTCCATCATAGTCATTTAAAATTAGTTTTTTAGAGTAGGGTTTAAAGTTCTCTACATTTGAGAGCATTAGGTTTCCATAATGTTCATTCTTTTGTGCTAATTTTTCTAAACCATCTTGTGAATCTAGTTTATCATAGAGTTTTTGTAGTTTTTTGAGTTTTTTCTTTAAAAGCGCTACTTTCTGTTTTTTGAGATTTTCTAGTTTTGCATTTTGTTCATTAAAATATACCGCATATAAAAACTCTTCTACACTCTCTAGTGGATACTCTTTTGCAACAAAAGGAGCGTTGGGTACATCAAGCAGTTTTTGTCCTACTCGTACCTCTCTAAATGAAGAGTAGAGGTCAACATGACGCAGTGCTTCAAGCACCACATTTTGCTCATCTAGAATAATGATGTTAGTGTATTTCCCTGTAAACTCTATCTGTATATATGTTATCTCTTCTTTATAAGCTGAAGCCATAGAAGTTTTCATTCGGATTATTTTATCATCATGAAGTAGTTGTATATCTAGGATGTTTGAGCGATTAAAATGTTTTGCTATAAGCACATCAAAAGGGGCATTATAGATTTTTGAGCGTGGGTACTCTTCACATTTAAACATACTTGAGTTAGAGCGAGACATATTAAAATAAATAGCATCTCTCTTGTCAAAGACTATTTTTATGATGGTATCACTTACTCTATGCACAGCAGATATTTTTTTAAACTGCTCTAGGTATGTGATAATTTGGCGTAAATGGGATAGTTTCATGTTCTTATTATATCACAGAGACTACTTATTCTAAAAGTTCAGGACTTGGTTCTGCAATGAAATAGCCTTGTGCATAGTCAGTCCCTATCTTCTTTGCATATTGATAAATATTCCTATCGCATACAAACTCAGCCATTACTTGTTTAGGTTTATGGCATGCAAAATCTATTTTATACTTTTTGATAGTAGTTTTTATATACTCAAAAAAGTTCTCTTCTTTTCTAGATTTCTCGCTTCTTTAATGGCAAACTCTGCATTTTGTATACTTATTATTTAAGTACTCACCAAAACTTTTGAGAAGTTTATCACCTGCTGTAAACCCTTGTGTCTCATTTATAGTACTAAAATCATCAATATTGATCAGTATAAGAGATTTCCGTCCCTCTGAATCGAGGGACTCATTGAGTTTCATAGGGTTAGGTAGTTTAGTTAATTCACTAGTAGTTATTTTTGATAAATAACATCTCTACTATCTTTAAGTGCTCTATGCTGTTGATACTGTTTTATAGAAGTCCGTACTAGTGTATAGAGTTTTTGAGCAGTGAGTTCTGTTTTTTCTTTGTAATCATTTATATCATAGTGATCAATTACATGCTCTTCTAGGGCTTGTGAGGGTTGTCCGGTACGTAATATAAGGCGAATCATATCATTTTTTAACTCATCTCTTATATAATCCACAAGCTCTAGTCCAGCCTCCGGTGTTTCCATTACAACATCTATAAGGGCAAGGTGGATATCCTCATGTTCATTTAAAATTTGTTTAGCCTCGGCCCCACTCATAGCCGTTAATATCTCTAGCTTTTTATTCTCAAAAAGTTTATTTTTTAAGGCACCAATTGTTATGGTGTGAATAGAGATTTCATCATCTACTATTAATATTTTGATTCTATCATGTTCAATATTACTCTGTGTATCATCCACTAAAAATAATTCATCATTCATCATTCATTATTCATCTTCTAACTCCTTCATGGGAATAGTAATACTCATTAGCATTCCCTTGGTTTTATTTGTACAATATATGTTACCTTTGAGTTTGTGTAGTATAAGGTTATAGATAATGTTTAAACCTAATCCTGAACCACCTTGGCCAAGTTTTGTTGTAAAGAAAGGGTCAAATATTTTTTTAAGATTTTTTTCATCAATACCCTTACCGTTATCTTCATATGTAAGATATAAACTAGTATTTTCAATCCAGCCCTTGAGGAGTATCACATTGTCCTCCTCTGTTTTATCAAAGGCATGGATTAAAGAATTCATTATAAAATTTGTAAAAACTTGAGAAAAAATCCCAGCATAAGAGTAGATTTCTATTGTAGTTTCTATCTCATTTTTGATTGTAATATTTTCATGTTTGAGTTTATTATTTAAACTGAGAAGGACTTCATCAAAATAATTACTGAGATTAAAATGGCGTTTATCTTCTGTATGTTGGTCTATGGCAACTTGTTTAAAAGAACGTACAAGTTTTGCTGCAGTTAATAAACTTAAATGCATTGATTCAGACATTGTAACTACTGTATCAAAGTACTCATTTAATACATTTTTCCCAAGTGTTTGCTCTTCCAGGGCTTGACGTATACTTTTTGTCTCACTCTCTATAAATGTGATACCTGTAAGACTCACTCCAATAGGTGTGTTTATCTCATGTGCTACCCCAGCGACAAGTGAACCTAAGGCTGACATCTTTTCAGTTTCAACAAGTTGTTTTTGGAACTTTTTAAGATCAGCTAATGTTGTATGTAACTCAGCTGTTCTCTCATCAACCATATCCTCTAGGTTAGCTTGAATCTCAAGAAGTTCATTTTTTTGCTCTAAAATTCTTTTGTCTGCACTGAGTAAAGCTGTGGCAAGAGTAAAAAACTCATCTTTTCTTTGTATAGCAGATGAAAAGTTGAGATTTCCCGAACCTATATCTTTTAAGTTCTCAAGTAACTCATGTATGGGTTTATTTATAAGTTTTGCTAGTATGAAGCTTACGATAATCAAAAACAGAAGAAAAAGTGCTCCAAAGATAAAAAGTTGATTAAAAATCTGTTTTTTTTGGGATGTAAGAAAGATTGGGTCAATATTCATGTATAGATAAGCGATAATATCTCCATACATATAAATAGGTGTTTTAACATAAAGGTTGTTATGCTTTTTATTCCAGTCTATAGTGTACTCATCCCTATTCTCGCCATTACTAGTGAGAAATGATTCATGGTATTTAATACCTATAAAATAATCTCTAGGATGAGAATGCCCTATGATTTGTTCTTGCATGTCTACAACTGCAATATCTTTTATAAGAAAAAGTGCGCCTGAGTCTTTTGCACTTTTATAGTTGTACTCATACAGGTTAAAAATAGCATCAGAGATTTCATAGAGTTCATTATAAAATATTTTAGAAGAGATAGAGAGTGCAAACCTGTTGTTGAGTTGCATAACCTGTGATTCTAAAATAATATTTAACTGTTGTGTCTCATCAACATAGTTTTTTAGGATTGAGCCAAAACCAAGTAGCGACATAGATATAAAAAGTATAAGTAACACTTGGCGTTTAAAAGAACTTCGTATCCAGTTCATATTTTACTTAACTTCTTCTAAATCAATTCCGATTAGAAGCATATTTGTTTTGATACTTTGGAAAAATGTTTTATCTTTCACAACAAAACCATCCATATTAAAATCATTTTTAAATGTTTGGAGTTCTACCTTATTCATACCTATAAGGGCTTCTTGTAACTTTTGGATAGTTTTTTGATCTACATCCTTGCCTGCTACTATGGGTGTAAATGCATAGGGGCCTATTTTTTCAATGACATGCAGATTCTCTTTAAGGTGTGGATGAGTTCTAGTATACTCAATCCAAACATACTCATCAATAGCAGCAACATCGGCTAAACCTCTGTAAATTGCTTCAATGCTTTTTTCATGAATACCTGCATTAATAGTTATACTAAAAAATGTATCTATGTCATATGCATTTTTTTTGAGTACTGATGCTGGTATAAGATAACCAGAGTTTGAGCGTGGGTCTGAATAGGTGAATATTTTATCTTTAAAGTCTAGTAAACTTGTTGCCGGATTGTCTTTTCTACTTATGATAAAACTTCTATAAGTTGCTACACCCTTATACAGAGGGACAGCTATGAGTTGTTGTCCATCTGTAACAGCATCTTCTACATAAGTAGCACCAGATGTCCAGGCTAAAGCATCAGGATAGTCTGCTAGGGTCTGAGACAAGTGTTCATAGGATTGGACATAATATGGTTTGAGTTCATAAGCACTCTTGTCTGCTATCATCTTTATAAAATTTTCTATCTTTTTAGAATTACCACTATTAACAACTACACCACTGATGACAAAAAGATGTTTAGTTTCTTTAGCATAAAGACTTGATAAAAAAAATAATGAAAAGAGTATAAATGAAACTTTCAAGTTCATAAGCTCCCTTTAAACTTTTAAATTAAGAATATCTTATCGCTATTTAATAAAAGCTAAGCTTAAATCTATGGTTAATACTTATGAAATAAAGTTTATTTTTTCTGTAATGCTGGTATGTTCTTAGAACAGTGAATGTAAGCCTCTTCTACTTCTACAAGAACCCATGTGACCTGTAGTTGCGGTAAAGATTTAATAGCTTGTGTTACTTTTAGAGACTCTTCTTGAGAAAGGTGTTTATCAAAGTATAAAGCATCAACTATCTTAGCTTTTCCGTTTATATGTAAACCTGTTAAAGTATCTAAAAAGTCTATAAAAAGCATACCTACATGTCCATTTTCTGAGATGTTTCCTAGTGAGGCCATAACACCGTTACCATTAAACTCAGGGTAGATGAGTTTTTCTTTAGAGAGCACTGTTACAAAACCCTCTTGTCCACTTCTAAAGGAGCTATCGCTCTCTCCATTTTTATCAGCTGTGGCTATAAAAAGCATAGTTTGTTTTTTAATAAAATCTGTCATAACATCAGTAATATAGGGATAGACTTCCTTGTCGTAAAATTTTTTTGCATTATCTTGTGTTTTATACTTCTCTTGAAGAATATGCTCGCCTTCACATCCAGGTAAGTTTTGTGAAGAGTTTTTCATGAGTAAGCCTTCTTTCATAGTTTAACTGAATTCTAACATAATTATTTATCAAGAAGCTAAGGATATATATTTAACAAATATATATAAATGTAGGATATAGATATAGTAAACTTTATAGATAAAAGGATGTATCATGTTAGTTCACATTAACAACACCAAGGATGATGAAGAGTTTAATAGCCACCGTGAATATGCATATGTGTATGAATACGATGACGATTACGATGATGACCAAAAATACGAAGAAAAATCAAGTACAGATATTGATACTTATGAGATAAGTTATGAAACATGTGAAGAGGAGTATATAGTACCCTAAAGGTACTTTTCTTAGTCCTCTTACATTCTTTGATTTAGATAAGCAGCAGTTGGTGCATCTACTGAGTTTACATGCAGGACAATCCACTCAGGTGTTTTACGTACAAAGTTAAGAATCTTGTTTAAGTCTCCATACTTTCTCCACTCTCTACTACTATGTTCAAGATCGGATAAAAATATATCGTGTGCAGTTTTATGCATCTCATACTTTGGAAAATTATACTTTTGCATTAAACGTTCTTCATTTTCAAAGTGTTTATGTACATGTTTTACATATTCATGTAGTTTTGCTTCAAGGGCATCTGTTGGAGTTTTTTGTATTTGACAGTGTGTAGCAAGCTTATCGATATCATTTAAAATTTGTATCTCATTTTCATGTGTTACTTGCATTTCCTCAACATCCATTTCCTCAACTTGTTCTACATATATTAATCCCATTACAACCCCTTTATTTTTTATAGTTTAGCCAAAAAGTGATATTACTAAGATGATATATGTCAAGAAAGTGGATAATGAGTGTAGAATGAGTTTTGAAGTATAAGTCTCTAGATGAGACTTATATATTATGCATTACCTGCTTTTTTAGCTTTTTTGTCTTCTCTTTTTTCTTTTAAAGTTTTAGCAGGTGCTTTTTTTGTAGATTTTTGACTGTCTTTACCTTTTGCCATGATGGTCTCCTTCATATAATATAGTTGATGCCTTGATTGTATCGTAATTTCTCATGCTAAATGTATAAATTGATAGAAACTTAGCTATACTCTAGAATATTACAAGATACAAATATTAAAAATAGGATTACTAATGGCAAAAACAAACTACGGTTATGAAAAATATGGTCGGGAAATGGAAAAAAAGAAGAAAAAAGAAGAAAAGTTAAAGAAAAAACTAGCAAAAAATAGTAGTGTGGTAGAAGATGAGGAACAAATTCCCTTAGATAAGAAAGAAAGCTAATGAGCGAAAGATTCGCTCATTAAGAAAAATTACAGACCTGTAACGTTTTCTGCTTGAGGGCCTTTATCGCCTTCACCAATTTCGTAAGTAACTTTTTGACCATCTGCTAATGAAACACGACCATAACCTGAGTTATTTACTTGACGGAAATGTACAAATATATCTTTTCCACCATCTTCTTGTTCGATAAAGCCAAAACCTTTATCTTCGTTAAACCATTTAATCGTTCCGTTTACTAATGTTCCCATTGTAATCCTTTTTGTTTGAATACACCACATTTCTGCAGTGGTTTAAAATCTAATATGAAGTCTTTCTTTTAGGCGGATTATACTGTTAACTAAAAGTCATCAATGTAACGCAGACTAAAGATGTAACTCGAATCATCTTTTATTAATGTAAGTGTACCCTAATACAAGCTTAAAGTATACTAATATGTATTTTAGATGGAAATTTTAATATATATTAAGGTATTTGATGTATTTATCTAGTTAAATGTTTGAGTATCTCTATAACTTGTGACTCAGATTTTACTACTGCAGAAGCAGCTGCATCAATCTCTTTTAAGGCATGAATAAACTCTTCGGGGTGAATAACAATGAGTTTTTTACCAAGTGCGGTAGCAAATCCAGCATCAAAGGCTGCATTCCATTGTTTATACTTATCTCCAAACTTTACTACAACTATATCTGCTCTCTTTATGTAAGTATGGCTTCTCATAGAGTTGATTTTTGCACTTATATGGTCATTGTGAAAGTTACTGCCTTGATCTTCTAAGACATTTGTACCTATATGGTCACTACTATGATGGTCATGTTCAGGTGTAAGGAATGTTAGATCAGTATCTTTACAACCCATAATAATTTCTTCTCTCCAATTTGAGTGAATCTCTCCGGCAAGATATACTGTATACATTTTAAGTCCTTTTATTTTTAGTTCTAATTATATTATCTTTTATTTAAGATGCCATAAGCCTTACACCCCCATTCACTTCCTCCACCACAGGCTTTTCTAAAGAGTTCTTTAGCTTTAACATCATTCTGTTTTACCCCTTGACCTTTGACATACATGGATCCAAGCTTGTTTTGTGCCGAAGTATCCCCATGAGTCGCAGCTTTTTGATAAAACTTTGCAGCTTTAACATAACTCTGTGTTACCCCTTGACCTTTCTCATACATAATTCCAAGGTTGTACTGTGCCGCAGCATTTCTCTGATTCGCAGCCTTTTGGTAAAGAGTAAAAGACAGCACTATTAATACTAGAAGTACTAATAGGAGTTTTTTCATGTAGTTTATTTTCATTGTTTTGATACCTTAATCTCTATAACTTCATTTGGTGTCTTGCATCCCTAGGTACTTTACTAATTCTGTCTTATATATTAAGTCTAACTCTTGACTCCTTTTAAGACACTTAGTTCTCGAATAAATTTAGGTAATAAAAGAATTATTTAATGATTTAAATCCTAAGATAGTATTACTATATATATAGATAAGGATTTACTTCTGAAACTAAAGAAATAAAAGGAACATTTAAAATGAAAAAAGTAAATAGAGCAATATTAATTGAAATGATTAACAAGAATGAAGATGTAACATGTGTGGATACTTCTGGCATTACAGATATGAGTAGGCTTTTTTTTCAACATAAAGAGTTTAACCAAGATATATCGCAATGGGATATTTCAAATGTAACTACAATGAGTGAAATGTTTAAAGATTGTGAGAAGTTTAATCAAGATATCTCCAAATGGGATGTTTCTCATGTAAAAGATATGAAAGGGGCATTTGATTGGTGTGAGAAGTTTAATCAGAATATTTCAGGGTGGAATGTATCAAAGGTAGAAAATATGAAAAATATGTTTTGTGGATGTAAGGAGTTTAACCAGGATATTTCAGAATGGGATGTTTCTAATGTAAAAGATATGAGTTATATGTTAACTATATGTAAAGAATTCAACCAAGATATTTCAGAATGGGATGTATCAAAAGTAACTCATATGGATGGAATGTTTGATTTGAGTGAGAAGTTTAATCAGGATATCTCCAAATGGGATGTATCTTCTGTGCAAGATATGGATGAGATGTTTGATAATTGTGAGATTGCAGAAGAAAACAAACCAGAGTTTTGCAAAGAAAACTGGAAGATACACTATGTTTCATAGTTGTATGCTAAAAGATAGGCTCTTGAGTAGATGAGGGAGTCTTGATCAGGTCAAGAGAGCATACAAATAAAGCTAGTCTTGTCATGGATAGATAAAATTTTACTTATTAAATTTAGGCTTATTTTCTTCTACAATCTCACATCCTCTAAAGATATCATCCATATCTTCTACAGAAGATACATCCCATTTGGAGATATCCTGACTAAATAACACACATTCACTCAACATATAACTCATATCTTTTACATTAGAAACATCCCATTTTGAAATATCTTGGTTAAATTCCTCACATTCATAAAACATCTCATACATATTTTCCACATTAGATACATCCCATCCTGAAATATTCTGATTAAATGTCATACACCCTTCGAATAACTCACTCATATCAGTAATGCCTGAAGTATCTACGTCTGTTATATCTACATTATTTTTAATCATTTCAATTAATGTTGCTCTATTTACTTTTTTCATTTTGAACTCCTGCTATCTCTCATTTTCTCAAAAGAATGAATTCTTTTCAAGGATGTATTAATAACTATATTCCTATTTATATTAAAAAATACTAAAATATAATTATAGATTAAAAGATTGATTGTATTATTGAAATAATATTAAGAAAAGAGCTGTAGAAAAGAGGTCTTCGTTATCAAAAAAAATGTATCAAACTGTACTGATGCAATTGAAAAAACACTGACGACTAACTGATGAAAACTTGTTTTAATGGTCTTGAAAAAAGGAGCATTGTAGTTTCAAGGGCTTCTTCTGTCTAGCCCAAGTAAGAAGTTTTTTAAAGCATCTAGATATATGTCTTTTGACTGGAAAAAACCATAGTTATGATCCCCTCTGATTTTAATAAAAGTTTTTGGCTCATTGGCATTTTTAAAAATTGCCTGACCATGCTTAAACGGGATAATGTTGTCATCTTCGCTGTGAACGACCAAAACGGGATAATTTATATCTTTTAAATACTTTGTCGTTTCATATTTAAAGTGGATTGAAAATTCCGGTACAAACGGGTAAACGTCAGACGCAAACTCTTTTAGAGTAGTGAAAGTTGATTCCAGTATAATTCCTTTTGGCTTTAAAGTGCTGCCGAGATTAGCGGCTATGGCTCCACCTAAAGATCTGCCAAAGATAATAATATCTTCAGCTTTCACATTCTTGTTTTTTAAAAGATAATCCCATGCGCTTCTCGCATCATCATAAGTGTTTTGCTCGTTGACACTTCCCTTAGAATTTCCATATCCCCTGTAATCAAAGATAAATACATTCATTCCAAGCGAGTTGAAAAGTTTGATTGAATCAAGACGATGCGATATGTTCCCAGCATTGCCATGCAGGAAAAAGAGTGTAGTCCTTACATCTTTTTTTGGTATATACCATGCATGAAGTTTTGTGTTATCATTACTCTCAAAGATAATAGATTCGTATTCAAGACCGACTGTTTTAGGGCTTACATTCATATTTGTAGATGGAAAATACACCAGATTTGATTGAAACGCGTAGATTAAAGCGATTAAAGTTACGTATGCGCTGGCCAATACGATAAAGAACATTTTAAGTTTTGTGATAAAAGTCTGCATACCAATCCTTGTTTACGATAATTATAGCATGCATCAAATAAGTTGACATATAACTTGAATGTCGATAAACTTATTGGAACTTGTTTTGATAAATAAAATGAAGGATGATTTATGAGTTCAAATGATTATTTAATTAGGCATCTTATAAATACGGATGCCCTTCGTTCAAGTAATATTATAGACGCTTTTGACAACATAGATAGAGTGGATTTTGTTTTGGATCCAACTGCTTCAGACGTATATGAAGACTATCCGCTTCCTATAGGTTACGGGCAAACTATTTCTCAACCAACAACGGTAGCTATGATGATGGAGATGCTAGAACCATATTCGGGACAAAAGATTTTGGACATAGGAAGTGGATCGGGCTGGACAACGGCGCTTCTTGGTTTTATTGCCGGAGAGGATGGTTCTGTTACCGGACTCGAAAGAATTGACGAGCTTGTAAAGTTTGGAAGCAACAATCTCCAAAAATATGAATTTAAAAATGCTGAAATTATTCAAGCGACAAATGAGTTCGGCATGCCTAATGAAAAATTTGACCGTATATTAGTCTCTGCCGCAGCAGATGAGTTTCCATCTGAATTAACAACGCAATTAAGAGTTGGCGGAAAGCTTGTAATCCCGGTAAGGAATTCAATTTATGAAATAACAAAAAAAGAAGATGGTAAAATTGAACGAATAGAACATTATGGTTTTAGATTTGTTCCCTTAATTAAATGATTGTTCTTTAATTGAGACAATACGCTCTGGGCTGAAAATACATGCTTATAGGAAATCCTGAAAAATAGATTGCCTCGCCGGATACTATATTTGGCGAGATAGGTTTATATACTAAGTTAAGAGTAGAGAATTTCTTATCTGCATATAAGCAATAAGAAACTCAAAAAAGATTCTCCAAAATAGTTGCATAAATAAAAATGCAATAATAAAGAATAAAATCAGTTGAACTCGCTGCTTTACATTTATGACTTGCCATAAAGCTTTTTTAGTAGTTTCATACATAGTATTAAATAGTTTGTATTTATTTGTAAACCATATTAGCATCATCCATAAGCCAATCGGCAATACAAGTGCTCCGATGTAATACAATACTATCAAAGCCTCAATGCTAATAAAACTCTTAAATGTCAAGAAGTCAACCATAAAAAAATACCTTTATTGATTTTTGGTCTCCCTATGAGGACTCGAACCTCAAGTTGTCCCTTAGGAGGGAACTACTTTATCCAGTTAAGAGATAAGGAGATTTGGTATTATACACTGATAATACAGACCGGCGAGCCTTAACAAGATTATCATAAAAAGACCAAGTCAGAAGTGAGATTAATTTGATGATAAAACAAGTGTATATAGAAGGTAATAATATAAGATTTAGTTATTGATTAAGTATTTTAGGGAATTGTAAGTGGTGGACCCTCAGAGATTCGAATTCAATCCCTATGGTTTCCTTAAATTATCAACAAAGTACTTAGAATAGAGGTTTAGTCCGTAATACACGGACTTTTAGAAGAAAATATTTGTTTAATTTTGCTCCT
>FPHF01000028.1_pt1 | contig 41250 bp, 46 predicted proteins | sample 1057241 | NCBI WGS metagenome assembly FPHF01 (sample SAMEA4473298, study PRJEB15554) | hydrothermal vent metagenome | biome: marine basaltic hydrothermal vent biome; feature: marine hydrothermal vent; material: water | place: Pacific Ocean | collected 2011-06-14/2011-07-23 | depth 1709 m | reverse complement strand
CCCTTGCGTTTACCATCTTCTACTTCTTTTGACATAATACTAATACGATAAATAGTCTCGTCGTTTTCACTTACAATAACTGCATCATACAGTTCTAAATCAACTGATTTAACTATTGATTCTATATCACTTTGTAGGCTCATACTTCTTCCTCACCTTTATTTCTTTTAGCTATTTTACTAAAAAGATCATCTATATTTTTAGACTTTTCTAAGAGTTCATCGAACTCAAAAGTAAAGGTAGGACATCTATACCAACCCTGATCTTTTAAACAGAATGTTTCAACAATAGGACGGGCATTTCTTAAAAGTTTAAGATAATCACGTTTTTCTTGTGGTTTTAATTGATGAGGGTTTATGTAAACTTTTGCATCACTTTTTCCACGAGAACATTTAACTTCAAGAATATCTAATTCATGAAGTCGTTTATCATTCATCTGACCAAGTGCTTTTGCAACCAACTCTAAAAGAACTGATTCAGTCCTTTTGAGTTTTATCTGTGCTTCTGTCATAAGAATTAGAGCTCTACTTTTTGCTCAACTTTCTTGAATGTTTCAAGAACATCCCCAGGTATAACATCATCATAACCGCTGATAACAACACCACATTCGTAACCGTTACCGATTTCGTCAACATCATCTTTGAAGCGTTTAAGTGAAGTAAGTTCGCCTTCGTAATGAACAACACCTTCACGAATAACACGAACCATACCACCACGGATAAGACGACCATCAACAACAACACAACCAGCAACAACACCCTTAGGTATTTTAAATACTTCTTTAACTTCTGCTTGACCAGTGTTCTCTTCAGTATATTTTGGTGACATCATACCAGTAAGCATACCAGTGATATCATCAATTAGTTGATAGATAATTGAGTAAGTCTTAATCTCAACACCTTTTTGTTTAGCAGCTGCTTTAACTGTACCGGTAGGACGAACATTAAATCCAAGAAGTACACAGTTTTCAGAGTTGTTAACAAGTTCCACATCATTTTCAGTAATTCCACCAACACCAGAAGAGATAATGTTAACTTTAACTTCATCATTTCTCATACTTAAGATAGAAGTACGAATAGCTTCAAGTGTACCGTGAACATCAGTTTTAAGTACAACTTTAAGAGATTTGAGTTTACCCTCTTTAATCATAGCTGTCATATCTTCTAGAGAAGACTTAGTACTAATTGAGAGTTCTTTATGTCTATCGTATTCGTGGCGTTTAAGAGCGAATGCTTTTGCTTCTTTCTCATCTTCCATAACTGTCATAACTTCACCAGATGCTGGAACTTCGTTAAGTCCTGCAATAACTGCTGTATGTGAAGGTAAAAGAGTTTTAATCTGTTTTTTGTTTTCATCAAGCATAGCTTTAACACGACCATAAGCCGCGCCACAAACAACATAATCTCCAACTTTAAGAGTACCATTTTGAACGATAACCGTAGCAACTGGACCACGACCTTTTTCTAAAGATGACTCAATAACTGCAGCTTTTGCAAGTGCATTTACATTTGCTTTAAGTTCTAAAATATCAGCTGTAGTAAGAATTTCTTCTAGTAAATCTTCAAGACCCATCTTTGACTTTGCAGAAACTGCTACAAATGGAATATCTCCACCCCAATCAGTAGGATTAATACCGTGTTCAGCCATCTGACCTTTAACCATATCTGGTTGTGCAGTCTCTTTATCCATTTTGTTAAGAGCAACGATAATTGGAGCACCTGATTCTTTAGCTAATTTAATAACTTCAAGAGTTTGTGGTTTTACACCATCATCAGCAGCAACAACGATAACGATAATATCTGTTATCTCTGTACCTTTTTGACGCATATGACTAAACGCAGCATGTCCAGGTGTATCGATAAAAGTAATCGCTTTACCTTTTTGCTCAACAGTATAAGCACCGATATGTTGTGTAATACCACCAGCTTCACCATCTGTAACTTTTGCTTCACGAATAGCATCAAGAAGTGATGTTTTACCATGGTCAACATGTCCCATAATAGTAATAATAGGAGCTCTTTCAGTAGCATCTGGATCTTCTTCAATGTCTTCTACGTCTTGAGTAAACTCATCTTTAGGATCGATTATAGTAACTTCTACTTCAAACTCTTCAGAAAGAATCTCAATCTCATCGTTTCCAAGGAAATCATTCTTAGTCATCATCATACCAAGGTCAAAAAGAACCTTAATAACATCTGACATAGGACGTTTAAGAGCTTCTGCAAACTCGTAAACACGAATATCCTCAGGAATTTCTACGTGAGTTACAATCTCTTCGTCTTGTGTTACTTTTGCATACTTCTTACGTTTATCTTTACGAACTTTTCTACCACGAGGAGCAGCTTTTTTATTAGCATTTCTTCCTGCAGGTTTAGGAGCACGAGGTTTTCTTGGCATTTCTGGAGGAAGGGGAGCTCTCTCTGTAGAATTTAAATCTAGAAGTGTAACTTGATCATCCATATCCATAGACACATCACTCATCGCACCACCAAAGATCTCCATTCTACGACCCTGGTCTTGCTTTCTTGCCGTTGAACTACTTGATCTAGATTTTTTCTTTCCTGCAAGTTCTGCTAAAACTTCAGCACTCATTTTTCCATATGAAGACACAGAAGCTTGTTTTTGAGGAAGGTTATAGTTCTCTTCTACTTTTGGCTTTCTTTTTTTAACAATTTTTAAACCAGATTTTTTAATCGTTGGTCTTGATCCTGGAGCAACAACTCTTAAAGTTGATACAGGCTTTTTAACTTCAGGCTCTTTTTTAACTTCTTCTACAGGAGTTTTAGTCTCTTCATCAACAGACTCTTCTTTTGTAACTTCTGAGTCTTTACTCGCTGTTTCTACAACTTTCTCAACTTCTGCTACTACTTCTTTTTCTACCGGTTCAACTGCAGGAGTATCATCTTTAGCTTTTTTTACAAGTGTAGGTTTTGGGGCAGGAGCGGCTTTTTCATCTTCACCATTCATAATATAGTTCGCAATTTTGTCTGCTTCTTCCATACTTACTTTACTCTGCGCAGCTTTCACTTCTATTCCCATGTTCTTAGCTTTTTCTAAGACATCTTTTGAAGCTATACCTAATTCGTCTGCAATTTCTTTAACGCTAACTTTATCTGTCATCAGTGATGATCTCCTTTAGTTTATTCATAAGTTGTTCCCTCTTGTTACTACGACACTGTCGCATAAGAGCTTTCGATAGTTTCTTGCCGTCATCTAAGCAAGTTTGACATAAGTAAAAACTTCTACCTATTCCAGCAAATGAACTTAACTCTCCATCAACACAACACAGTCTAAGTAAATTAGACTGAATAGCTCTCTCTCTACAAGAGATGCACATTCGAGTTGGTTTATGAAAATTTTCCGCCATTATATCTTAATCTTGCTTTATTTAATAGGCTTTATCGCTCTATTATAAGCCCATTATTATCAAAATCCAAAACTTTTACATTAAAGTCTGGAAATTTTTGAGTAAATTTGTTTGCAATCATTGATGAGTCTTCATCATATACTAGAGAGAAAAATGTACTTCCACTCCCTGAAAGTGTACTCATAAGAGCACCTGACTCATATGCAACTTTTTGTACAGCAAAAAGTTCAGGTAGAGTTTTCATTCTCGCTTTTTGATGAAATCTATCTTGAGCAGCAAGTTTAAGCATCTCCCAATCTTCATTAAAAAATGCAGCAACTGTAAGTGCAGTATGGGAAAGATTATAAACTGCATTCTCTTTTGAGTATGATTTTGGCAAAATTGTACGAGATTTTGATGTGTTCATCTGTTTATTTGGTATTACCACAACTGCTTTTAAATAATCTGGTAGATGTTTTCTTTGAGAAAATACTTTATTTTTTTCAATTGTTGCTGCATTAAACCCACCCATGACTGCTGGAGTGATGTTATCTGGATGAGATTCATACACAAGTGCATGATTTAAAATTCTGCGTTTACTCACTCTAATACCTGCTGCTTCATGTGCAGAAGCAATTGCTGAGACGATTACAGCAGAAGAACTACCAAGCCCACGTGACATTGGGATAGAGTTATAAAATGTAAATTTAAAATTTTGTTTTTTCTTTGTTAAACGTGAGTAATGATCATTAAATATTGAGATAAAAAGATTATTACCCTTCAATCTTGGGTTATTTTCACCCTCACCCTTTATACTTACACTAAAAAATTTAGAAGGGTGAAACTCAACCTTATTACGAAGGTCTACTGCAAGACCAAGAGAGTCAAATCCTGGCCCAAGGTTTGCTGAAGTTGCTGGAACACTTATTATCAAATTACTTCCTATTGTCCAACAGCTCCTATCATATACAAAGGAGCTGCATCTGTACTAAACTCATTATAATCAAGCACATCAGGAAGGCTAAAAACCACTTCCGGTGCTATTTCTAATTTTTGAGTTTTTATTTCTGATGCAATTTTAACAAAATGTAACTTACCAATGGCTTTTATTGGTCCATTTTTATTAAAATAAAATGCATCTGTTGCGAAAAGTGGAATATTTTTTAAAATACTCAAAGATTTTAAAAAAATATAGGCAACTTTTATCGCCATAAAACTTCCTGGACCATTTGCATAAAACAATTTTTCTAGTCTATATTTTTCTTGTAAGTCTTTAAAAATAAGAGGTAAAATATCTGAACTTCTTTCTTCTGATTCTATATTCTCTATTAGTTTTGAGTTTTCATACACCCCAATTTTTATAGGAGACGTTAGTGCTATTAAAAGTATGTCTACGGTTTTAAGCATATGCTTTTTCTAACTCTTTTGTTTTTTCTCCAACAAGTTCTACTACTTCATAGTTCTCTGTATCTGCTAATAGTGCAAGGGTGAGTTTATGATTTAAGTCATGACTTCCAGCCATCGCTTCATAGTTACCTATAAAGTTCATACCTATTAAACACATATCACCAATAGCATCAAGGATTTTATGACGAACAAACTCATCTTTATAACGTAGTCCTTCAGGATTTAAAATCTTTTTATCATCTAAAACTATAGCATTTTCGAGTGAACCACCAAGTGCTAAACCTTTGGAGCGAAGATACTGTACTTCATGTAAAAAACCAAAAGTACGTGCACGACTTATCTCTTTTTTATAGGACTCTTTTGTAAATTTTAAAACATAGTCCTGTGTTTTAATTGCTGGGTGTGGAAACTTTATAGTAAAGTCATACTGTAAGTCATCAGAAGGGGAAAGTTTTACATACTTATCACCCTCTTGAATTATCACATCTTTTTTTATACGCATAATCTTTTTTGGGACATCTAACTGTACTATTTCTGCTTCATCAAGTAGTATACAGTAACTAGCACTACTACCATCCATAACAGGTACCTCATCAGCATCCACAATCACACGAAGGTTATCTATGCCATAAGCATACACAGCAGAGAGTAAGTGCTCTATTGTCGAGATAAGATGTCCATCCTTACCTATAACTGTAGCCATCTTTGTATCTACTACATTTTGAGGAGTAAGCGGAATAGAGACATCAACATCTGAACGATAAAAGACTATACCAGAGTTAGACTCTAGTGGTTCTAAACGCAGCTTAACAGGAGAACCCTTATGAAGTCCAATCCCAACAAGTTCAACACTCTTTTTAATAGTTGTTTGATACATAATTTTCTTCCTTAGTTTCTATCAATAATCTTTTTAGCACTCTTAATGACATCATGAACATTTAACTTAATCCACTGCTTATCCATCCACTCTTGAGGACGAACTTCTATACCTTGGACTAAAACACCAAAGTGTAGGTGATCACCCATAGCATAGCCACTTTTACCCGTGTTGGCTATTACTTCTTTTTTTGTAGTCTCATCACCACTATTTACTTTAATACTTGAACAGTGCCCATACAGAGTATATAAACCTAATCCATGATGAAGTAAAGGCATATTTCCGTAAAGTCCATTGTAGTCGCTAAAGACAACTTCTCCAGAGTTTTGTGGTTTGATACTTGCCATCGCATTTGAGGCTAAGTCTAAGCCTAAGTGATATGACTCACTAATATACTCACCCTCATATATATACTTTCTATGATCTCCAAATGTTGCTACAACTTGTGCATTTTTAAGTGGATACATCTTATTCATTTTAAAATTTGTTATTTTTTTCTCATGAATTTTTGATGTGATTTCATGTATAAGTTTTTCATTTATAGCTCTTACATCTTCGTTAATTATCTTAAACTGTTCTAAAGAGTCATCAATACCTTGAGTCTCAACAAACTCTTCAGCTAAGTCTGCGATTTTTCCTTTTAAAAATTTATCACTTAATTTTATACGTGATATTTTATAATTTTTTTGTTTTAGGTAAAGAGGGATATAAGCTTTTGAGATGTTTCCAGCCTTGTCTGTAGCAATTACAGTCCCTTTAAATTCTCTATCAACTACAGGCCAAGCTAATAGTGAGATAAAATAACCCTCTTTATAAAAAGGCTGAGCAAAAAATTTCTTCTCATTATTTCCTTGTATATAAAGTGTGTCAAGGTTATCATCCTCAACTTTAAAGATAACAAGAGCAGAACCACCACGAGAAATTTTATAAGAGTTAGAAACTATACTTAATCGTGGTCTTTTTTTATCTATCTTGAATGTAAACACATTTTTCACTGCATTTCCACTAAGGAAATTCCATTTACTCACATCATTTGCTTCTACAATAATTTGTATCTCTTTATCTTTCATTGCATATGTACTTCTAGGTGGTGCGATTTCAAGGTTTAAGAGCTGTTCTGGATTTATCAACTGTTCATACTGAAGTATTTTATCTTCCGTTTTACTTTTAAGTGTAACCTTATATGACTTCACCCCACTCTCATCTTCAATCTTTATATGAAGTGCTCCTTTTAAATTCCAAAAGCCACTCTCCTTCATTGTTATTAGAGGTGCATTTCGTTCAAACATAGAGGAGAAGTAGATAAACAGTACCCCTGATATTGCTACAAGCATTATTAGAAGTGTTAGTGCTGAAGAGTTATTTCTTTTTTTCAAATTATATTTCCTTAATTATTTTATTATTTTCATCACTTTTTAGTAGTGTGACTTTTTCTACATGTACAATTGTTAAAAATTCTTTCATTATCTTATATGCATCTATTAACTCCGTATTGGAGCTCTTTAAATCATCATCACATATACTTACAAAAGCATGTCTTGCCTCATCTTTTAAAATAAGACTCTTCAAAAGTCTCTCTTTTAAGCGCATATAAGCCAAGGGTACTCTTTGAAGTAAAAACTCATGGCATATTTTTTTATTTGCCTTAAGTCCAAGTAATGTACTAATAAGAGTAAAAATTGTGCCATCACATTCATCACTTTTAAAGTTATCATAACGATCTAGTAGCCCTGCATATAGAGCTGTTGCCATTTTTTGATTTATTTTAAAAGTATTTTTTATAAAAAACTTATAAAGCTCTAGAGTATCACTGTCTACTTCAATAATATAATCAGCAGTAGATGGTCTATGTAAACGGCTTTTATCAAACCAAGGTAAAAAAGAAAGATTTACATTCAAAGGCTCACTATTTTGCAGGGAAACCTTTTTATGCAAGGTTAATATGCAAGAGTATAGTGCACTTGCATTAGCAAATGCAGCACTATCTGCTACAATTAGAATATGTTGCGCATTTGTAATTTTTTCTATATTAATTTGCATATTTCTTTTGTACGAATTATATACTATTTTTTATTTATCAGTTTATAATTTTCATTAATATCGGTAACAAAAGCTTCTGTAAACATTCCAATTAGTGCTTCATCAGGATGCTCTTCATCATAATGGTAACCTACAAACCCAAAAAAGTCTTCAGGTGTAATCTCGTACTCTATTAATTTAGCGATGGCATCTTCTTTCTGCTTATTAAAAAAAAAGGTAGCTACCTCCTCGCCTTGTAGTGAACCCTGTTTCCCGGTACTAGGTTTAAAAGAATTCTGTAAGAATAGTTCATCTTCTAAGGTGTTAATTGCTAAACCTTCTTCTTCAGTTACAGAACCATTTTGTAAAATCTTCGTTACTAACTCTTGTATACCTGCTATTAATTTTGTTTGTTCACTCATTTTATTTCCTTGATTTATTATTTCTTAATAATTATATTTTCTGAATAGAATCCTACCCAAAACTACTTTAATATTGACTCATCCACATTGGTACATTTTATACAAATCATTTAAACCTATATTATTACTCTGCATAAAAGACATATTAAGTTGATATAGTTTATTTAATATCTTCATTTTATCATCTGCTGAATGTATCTCCCTATGGCAATTAGGACACAAAGAAACAATGTTGTTTACATCATCAAGTTTGAAATTGTAGTTTTTTTGTTGAAACATAGGTACAACATGATGCCCTTCAACATAGTTCACCCCTTTTGAGATAAAAGTATTGTGTTCATTATCTATACTGCATAAAAAGTTATCTCTTTTCTTCCCATCCAAGATTAGAGAAGCATCACGTTTAACTCTTTTATCTGCAACACTATTGTTTACTTCACAGGTAGTTGAACTAAAAAACATATCGCTAAAACTTACTTTGTCATAGAGTACTTCTATATGGGAAATTATTTCATCTCGTATAGATAATTGACCGTGAACAAGTTGTAAAATGTTTAAATCCACTAAAGAATTGACAATCCAAGTGTTAAACTTTTGGAACTTTGTCGATTCTGTTGACTGGGCTCTAAAGCTATTTATTTTGATTAAATCTTTATATCTTTCATACTCAAACACATCTTCATACTCAGTGATGTGCACTAAGTTTTCACTAATAAATTTTGCAGAAATAGTTTTATTTTCAAGTAATAGTTTAAAAAGAATTCTAAAGGGAAATAATTTTAGGTTTTTCACTTTCTCTGTTGCCGGATTTGGATAAGTAGTATTATCTAACTGATTCACAACAAGTTTGAGACACTCTTTATAGTTTTTTTGTTTATAAAAATTTAAAAATAAGTTTCCTTCTATACTTAATGATAAATCATGATTTTTATTTCTGTGGATAAAACCATAAAATAGTGCAGGTTTATAAAAGTGTGTTTTAAGACTGTCATTTTTGTCAGCATTAAAATTATTACTGAGATATTCTACAATTTTCTCTTTGTACTCATCTTCTCCAACATAACCATCTATAATTGATTTTTCTTTGATAAAAGAGAGTATTCCGATGGTTCTGTTATTCATTTTTGAATTATCACCCAAAAAAGAATCAAAACCTTTGCCATTACCAGGAGCTTGCCAAAAGTTTGTTGTACTGTCCATCTTACTTAGGTATAGTTGAGAGGAGTTGATCTATTAACTTAGGGGGAACCCCTTCTCCTATCACCTGTCTTATAAGATTCTCACTTGCCCACTCAGGTGGAGTCCAGCTATCGGGTAGTCCTGTTAGTATAAATATCTCTTTGAGTGTTAAAACACGAGCATCACTATAAGTACCATCCTCTTGTAATCGTCCTGGATGCACATTGTTTTGAGAAGAGACTGAACCATTTGCCATGGTGATAGTTGGAGCTGGTTTATCCCACTCTATGCGTTTATATGTAGTGTCATAACCTTTGATTCTTGTACCATCAACTTTTTTTGGATAGTGAACCTTATTATGTAAAGCTGTTTTGCCAGTTGGGGTACGCTTTAAAAAAGATATGTGTCTATCATTATGTACTTTAGCTTTGTGAAACGCAACAGATGATGTCTCTCCACTCTCTAAACTTGGAAGATACTCTATCATTTCTCTGACTGTAATTTTATCTTCTTTAGAAGGAAGTTCCCATTTATGTAGTTTTGATATAAGGTATATAGCCCGCTTACGACTCTGGGGCGTCCCGTAATCTGAGGCATCTACAACTACTGGATTGATTATATAACCTAAGGGTTCAAGTTCTTGTTTTATATAGTCGGTTATTTTTATTGTTTTACCATTATGCACAAGGTATGTTTTTAAAACCTTTGGTACATTTTCTATTAAAATATTGTTTGGTTGTAACTCTATTGCTAATTTAATTACATATTTGATAAGGGAATTTCTAGGATCATTTTCTTGCATTTTACCGGCAAGACTCATACCTTGACAGGGTGGTGTTGCTATTAAAAAATCACATTTTTTCTTTTTTGCCGTAGTTAAGACTTTTTCAAAAACATCATCATTTGTAATATCACCTTGAATCATCTCACACTTAGTGTGCATCTCTTGATGAAACTGTGCTCTATTGTCTAAGAGTTCATTTGCTACAACAATGTCGATCTTATGTTTTTTAATATATGTTTCTGCAATACCTACATTTGCAAATAATGATACACCCTTCAATAATACATCCTAACTTTTTTTTGATTATATCTAAAGTTTTATTTTTTATTCATTTTATATACATATGCGAGAACTTCAGCAACTGCACCAAAAAGTGCTTCTGGTATTGGCTTTTCAACTTCAACTTCAGCATATAAAGAACGTGCAAGCGGAGGGTTTTGTACTATATGTACATCATTTTCTCTTGCTATTTTTTTAATCTGTTGTGCCATATTATCCATACCTTTAGCTACTACTACAGGTGCCCTAGTCTTCTCTTGATCATATTTAATTGCCACTGCATAATGCGTTGGATTTGTGATGATTACATCTGCATTTGGTACTTCGGCCATCATACGTTGGCGGGATATCTCCATCTGTTTTTGTTTTATTTTAGACTTAATAAGAGGATCTCCCTCCAAGCTTTTCATCTCATCTTTGACTTCTTGTTTACTCATTTTAAGTCCATCAAAATACTGTTTGCGCACAATAATAATATCAATAAGAGCAAAAACGAAAATCACGAGTAACATAACAAGTGCAATAAGTATCATCTTATCTTTTAGCCAGTCCAGTTGATCATGTAAATTAAAGAGGGCTACAGTAGGTAACTCTTCAATAAAAAAGAAGAAAAATATAAAACCCACCCCTAATGTGGTGTGTGCCTTAAAAGTTATTTTCACACCTTCAATTACCTTTTTAAGACTAAAAAGATTTTTAGCACCTTTAATAGGGTCCAGTTTTTTAAAGTCAGGTATCAATGGTTTAGTTGTAAATAAAAAGCCAAATTGTGCTAATCCAGCTATTACACCAGATATTGCTACTGCCAGTGCTAAAGGGATAACCATCAAAAGAATTTCTTTAAATGTCACAATAGCGATATCAAGCATAAAAGGTTTCGTTAGTGGAGTACCAACAAGGGAAAAATAGTATTTAAACAGATTAGTCATATGGTCTGCTATAAAAGGAAAAAGCATAAGAACAGCTAAAATTGCAACAAAAAGAGTTATAACACCTGAGGTATCTTGAGATTTTGGAACATTACCCTCTTTACGGGCATCCTCTATCTTTTTATCGGTGGGTTCTTCTGTCTTTTCAGCATCATCAGCCATCTATTCTAATAGCCTTTAGTCCATTTTCATGGACAAATCAATCCAGTTAGCCTGATGGATTAAAGAACCAGAGCTAATCGCATCTACTCCGCTTTTAGCATAAGATTCAATGGTCTCTAAAGAGATATTTCCACTCGCTTCGAGTAAGATATGAGGAAAGTTTGTATTTCTAAAGACAACTATCTCTTTTATCATATCAGGAGTCATATTATCACACATGACAATGTCACATTCTGCTTCAAATGCTTCTTTAGCGATGTCAAATGTTTCAGCTTCTACTTCTATTTTTGCAGTAAAAGGAATTTTATTTCTTGCTTGTTTGATGTAATCTTTTAAATCTTTGATGGTTTTTAAGTGTGTATCTTTTATCATAAGAGAATCGTCAAGACCCATTCTATGGTTTGTTGCTCCACCTGTCCGAGTTGCATATTTTTCAAAGACACGTAGAAGTGGTCGTGTTTTTCTTGTATCAAGAAGTTTTACACCATAAGGCTCTATTAGTTTTACATATCTGTTTGTTAGAGTTGCGATAGAACTTGCATGAAGAAGCATATCTAGGATAGTACGTTCGCAACGAAGAAGAGTATGAGAGTCAGCGTTTAAGGTTGCTAAAACATCACCTTTTACAAAACTCTCACTATCATTTTTTAACCAAGTGATTTTAAGGCCTTCTAACGAAGCTAAAACATTTATATATTTTACCCCTGCAACTATTCCATCACTTTTAGCAATGATTTTTGCAGATGCAGGTATTGAAGGTTCTACTAAAGCATATAAGTCTCCACGACCTACATCCTCTGCTAGTGCTTCACGAACAAACGCAGCTATCATAATGCCAACATTCTCTCTAATGCTATTTTTGCCCATTTCTGTGTTTTATCTTCTACTTCTATCTCATTTATAGGCTCACCATCTTCTATGGCTTTAAGCGTTAGATACACATCTTCTAAAGTTGTCTCATTCATAGTTGGACACTCTGGTTTAGTTGAGCTTAGAACATAAGTGTTTTTTTGACGTAGACGGTTAACGAGGTTAAACTCTGTTCCAACAGCAACTTTTTGATCCTCTGGTAAATCTGCAATATATTTAATAAGCTGTGAAGTAGAACCTACAAAATCACTTGCATCACAGATAGTTGGATCACATTCAGGGTGTGTCGCTATTAAAATACCTGGGAATTTTTTTCTATAAAATGCGATATCATCAACTGTAAAGAGTTGGTGCACAGAACAAAAACCATCATAACATAAAATGTCACACTCTTTTGGGTCACCCTCTTGTCCTATAATCATAGACTTTAAACCCATTTGGTTTGCTATGTTTTGGCCTAAACATCTGTCTGGAACAAAAAGGATTTTTTTACCCTCTTCTAAGGCTTTTGAGATGATGAGCTTGGCATTTGAAGATGTACAGACCATCCCGCCCATCTCACCAACTTTTGCTTTTACATCTGCGTTTGAGTTGATATAGGTGATAGGTAAGATATCTTCACTTTTAATTCCATTCTTGTTTAAGAACTTAACACTATCATCAAAGTATAAAGAGTCAATCATTCGAGCCATAGCACAACATGCTATTTTTGGCATAACTACACGTTTCTCAGGACTTAAAACTTTTACACTCTGTCCCATAAAACCAACACCACAAAAAAGTATATACTTACTCTTGTCCGCTTGAGTTTTCATAGCAAGTTCAAGTGAGTCACCTGTGATGTCAGCCATTTCAAACACTTCATCACGTTGATAGAAGTGAGCAACAACAGTTACATCTAACTTCTTTTTTAACTCATTTATTTTTATTTTTAATTCTTCGTTACTTAATTGCAAAAAAATATCCTAATTATTATTATAGTTGTAATTATATCGAAATAATTTATCTACATATTAATATTAAAATAGTAGAATGTCAGCATATAATATAATTAAGGTTTATGATGGATTTTTTATTTAATACAAATGTTCAGTTTTTTATTGCTGCTTATTTAGTTGGTGGTATCCCATTTGGTTTACTTTTAGCAAAAAAGTTTGCTGGTGTCGACATTAAAGCAAGTGGTAGTGGTAGTATAGGTGCAACAAATGTTTTGAGAGTTGTTAAGGAGAAAAATCCAAGTCTTGCAAAAAAACTTGGTATAGCTACACTAGCACTTGATGCACTTAAGGGTGTAGCAGTTTTACTAATAGCTTCGATTATGGGTATGAGTGAGTCAACACTATGGGCCATAGGTGTTTTATCAGTAATAGGACACTGCTTTTCACCTTATCTAGGACTTGAAGGGGGAAAAGGTATAGCTACTGGTATGGGTGTAATGATGTTTATGCTGCCTTTGGAGACGATTATCGCTTTAGTGGTCTGGGGTGTTTTAGCCAAAACTATCAAAATCTCTTCAGTATCTTCACTTACAGGTGTTTTAGTATTATTGATATCGAGTTTTTATATCCATCCAGACATGGCACATGCACCAGTAGTTTTTATAGTTTTTCTTTTATACTACAAGCATATTCCAAATATTATTCGCCTCTTTAGTGGTCAAGAAAAAGCCGTAGTCTAATGAAGATTCATATCCAAGATTTAAGATTTCAAACTATCATTGGAATCCTAGACTTTGAGAGAACAAAAGCTCAAGAAGTTATAATCAACCTTGAATTAGAATATGATTATGAAGATGAATTTATCAATTATGCTGATGTTAGTGCACTGATAAAAAGCACTATGATTACTCAAGAGTTTTTACTTATTGAAGATGCACTTCTTTATTTACAAGTTTCTCTCAAAAAAGAATTTCAAAAAATAAATACTCTTACACTAAAAATAACAAAACCCTCTATTCTTCCCGACTGTCAGGTAAGTGTTAGTCTATTTAAAGATTTCAATTCTTAATCCAAACTTCATTTTTTTTTAAAGAAAGTTGAAAAAAACTTTAAGGTAACCTAAAACTACGCTATAATTTCGCCAAAATATACACATACAGGAAATTATTAATGCGCATTCTTATCATTGAAGATGAAGTTACATTAAACAAAATGCTCGCAGAGGGACTTAAAGAATTTGGTTACCAAAGTGATGTAGTTGAAACACTTAAAGATGGCGAGTACTATCTTGACATTCGTAACTATGATTTAGTTCTAATGGATTGGATGTTACCTGATGGTAATTCAGTAGATATCATTGGTGATATCAAGTCAAACACTCCTAAAACAGCAGTAGTTGTAATCTCAGCAAGAGATGACAATGAAAGTGAAATCGAAGCACTACGTGCTGGTGCTGATGACTATATCAGAAAACCTTTTGATTTTGATGTTCTTATTGCTCGTATTGAAGCACGTTTACGTTTTGGTGGATCTAACATCATCGAAATTGAAGACTTAATTATCAATCCTGAAGAAGAAAAAATCACTTACAAAGAGCAAGAGATAGAACTTAAAGGTAAACCTTTTGAAGTACTTACTCACCTTGCGCGTCACCGTGATCAAATTGTTTCTAAAGAACAACTTCTTGATGCTATTTGGGAAGAGCCAGAACTCGTTACTCCAAACGTAATTGAAGTTGCTATTAACCAAATTAGACAAAAAATGGACAAACCATTACAAATCACAACTATCGAGACTGTACGTCGTCGTGGTTATAGATTTTGTTTCCCTAAAGAGCTCTCTTAATCCTTCTCTTTTAAAACTTTAATGATATAATCTCAAATCTATAATATTTGAGGTTGTACTCATGTTCACTAAGCACAGTATTCGTCAAGACTTTCTAATTCAAATCATCATATCAACCATAGCTCTCATTTTCGCTTTCTCACTTATTTTATACTTTTTTATCGAAAAGTCCATTTATGATGAAAAACATGAAGAACTACTAAAATATGCTCAAAATATTTCTAACTATCAATCACTCTTTCAAGAAGATGAAAATTTTAGTGAAAACTTTTTCTCACTTAATATTGAAATAGTTTACCTAGAAGATGACGATATTTCTATATCTGAATATGAACAGACAGTAAGAACACATACCTATCTTACACTCATCTACCCTTTTGATCTCAAAGACAATGCCTATCTCAAAATCACAAAAGACATCTCAAGTACAAAAAAACTCTTAAGCAGAATACTTAAATATATTTTCCTGATCAATATCGCTGGTTTTTTACTTGTTATCCTTTATTCTATCACTCTCTCAAAAATGCTTGTAAGACCTATTAAACAATTGAGTGCGAAACTATCAAATATGAATGAGCACCTTTTAAAACCAATTGATACAACTACACTTCCTAAAGAGTTCGAACCATTAGGAGAAATATTAAATCACCTTATTGCTCGTATACAGAATTTTGTGAAATATCAAAAAGAGCTTTTTATTGGTACTGCTCATGAGTTAAAAACACCCCTAGCAGTTATAAAACTAAAAAATCAAGTCACCCTTATAAAAGAGCGCTCACCAAAAGAATATATCGATGCTTTAAAAACTACAAACAAAAGTATTGATGAAATGAATATAATTGTTTCAAACATCTTAAATATAGGACGACAAGAGGGTGCACAGCTTGAGAAACCAAAGCAAGTGGATGTAATCTCTATCTTAAAACAAAAAGCAGATGACTTCAAGCTGCTTGCTTCAAATGAAGGTAAAGAGTTAGAGATGAGTTTTGAGCCAAATGCTTTCATGGCGATGTTACAGGTAAGCCTTTTAAATCAAATCATTCAAAACTTTCTACAAAATGCTTTAAAATTCACACCAAAAGACAAAACAGTAATTCTAAGAAGTTCTCAAGATGATTATGGACTACTAATTGAAGTTATAGATGAGGGATGCGGAATTGATGATAGTGTTGATTTATTCGCACCTTTTGTTAGACAAGGCAATAGACAGGGTGTTGGACTAGGTCTTTTTCTAGCACAGAGTGCTGCAGATGCCTTAGGTGCGAAGATCACAATAAAAAATAGGGATGACGGAATTGATGGAACAATTGCTTCTTTACAGTTAAATTCCAAGTTATCTTGCATAATTCCACGATATAAATAAAGTATTTAAAACTTACTGAAGCTTTATTTAGTTATAAATCGGCATATAAATAAAATTAAGTACAAATATAAGGTTTTTGAATGGCTCTATTAATTAATGACGAATGTATAGCATGTGATGCGTGTCGAGAAGAATGTCCAACTATGGCAATTGAAGAGGGAGACCCAATTTACTACGTTGATCCAGATCGCTGTACTGAATGTGTTGGTGTATATGACGAACCAGCATGTATCTCTGTATGTCCTGTTGACTGTTTCGTACCAGATAAAGATAATGTTGAATCTATTGCAGAACTTCTGTTTAAAGCAAAAAATTTAGAACTAGAAGAGTAAGTTTTTGGCAAAGAGAGTCGCTGTTATTGACATAGGTTCTAATTCTATTCGAATGGCTGTTTATGAGAGGACCTCTCGTTATGCCTTCCACCTCTTACATGAAGAAAAAAGTAAAGTTCGAATATCTGAAAATGCATACAAGTTTGAAGGTAAACTTCAAGCACTTCCCATGCAACGTACTTTTGATGCCCTTCATGATTTTATAAAAATCACTCAATCTTTTAAAACAAGAAAACTTCTCTGTGTTGCAACTTCTGCACTGCGTGATGCCCCAAATGCTAAAGAGTTTCTAAAAAAAGTTAAAGATAAACTTGGTCTTAGTATTAAAATTATTAGCGGAGAAAAAGAAGCTTACTTAGGTGCTCTTTCTTGTGCTGCCCTACTTCCAAAACAGACAAATGCTTTAAGTATCGATATTGGTGGTGGCTCAACAGAGTTTAGCTCAATCGACGATACAACAGTAAGTGCTACTTTATCATTAGACTTAGGTACTATACGTCTTAAAGAGCTTTATTTTGACTCTGATAACATAGATGGTGCTATTAAGCATATAGATAAAGAACTCCAAAAACTTCCTAGTACAGCATATAAAACTCTTATAGGAATTGGTGGCACTTTTAGAGCACTCTCAAGTGCCATTATGAAACAAGAGTCATATCCTCTTAGTAAAACACATGCCTATAGTTACTCCTTGGACAAACTCTCTGCTTTTACGAGTGAGATACTAGCGACTGAAACAGACTCACAACTTGAGGCTCTTCACATCAAAGCTAACCGTAATGATGTGATAAGACCTGGAACACTTATTCTCCAACGTCTACTTAAAAAAATAGCATTTAAAAAAATTGTTACAAGTGGAGTGGGGATAAGAGAAGGTGTCTTTTTAGCAGACTTACTTAGAAACTCCCAACATAAGTTCCCACATAACTATAATTGTTGTGTAAAGTACCTTCTTGATACTTATGTCGGTGACACTACTTTTTCTACACAACTTAGTTTTTTAAGTAAAAAACTATTTGACCTTAGTGCTGAGTACTTTGGGATAAATAAGAAGTATAGATATGAATTAGCACTTGGAGCCAAGCTTTACCCAATAGGAAGTAATATCCACTTTTACTCTCAAAATAAACATGCTTATTATCTTATACAGAATGCTTTAGAGTATGGGTTTACACACGAGAGTAATACACTTATAGCAACGCTTTGTAGGTATGCTAATGATAAACTTCCATCTAAAAGTCATTTACAAAAATATAGTGATTTATTACCAGACGAAGAAACTACAAAAGTCTTAACTTATCTACTCTCTCTAAGTATCACTTTACTGAGTCATAGACCTAAAAATATAGACTTCTCTTTAAGTTTTGAAGATAATACATTAAAAGTATCAAGTAAAAAGAATCTCTATCTTGCACAAGACAATCTAAAAAAGCTAGAACCTTTAGAAAAGAAATTTAAGATTATTTTTAACTCTTAAAATCTCTGTCCCATTGTAAAGTCAAAGTTAGACACCTTATCATCTTGTCCCGCTATATTACCATCGTTCACGTTTAATGGTGCAGAGAACATAAGCTGAATAGGCCCTACCGGTGAGAACCACTCTAATCCTGCTCCATAACCACCACGAGAGATATCCGTAATAGAATTATCCCCTATAAATCCCCAGTCCACAAAGAATACTACACGCATTTTTGCCTTAGGAATAAGTGGTATACTCATCTCTAAAGAGTTTGAAAATGTTTTTTCACCACCAACTCGTCTTACCGTACCACTATCATCAGTAATAACAGGAGATAAAGAGTATGCCTGGTACCCTCTAACACTACCTATACCACCCATATAGAACTTCTCTGCCAAAGGAATATAACCATTGTTAATAAGTACATTGAGTCTAGCTTTGTATCTAAATATTGCATCAAAACCGATATACTCTTCTAGTCCTATATACTTCCCAAAATCAGTTCTCGACTTCATATAGTTTGCCTGTGCACCGAGTCCCGTTTTCTCAAAACTTTGTGAAAGGCTAAAACCATTACGAGGTAGATAAAAGTCATCAGTATCATCCCATTTAGCACTAATACTTATACCACTTTTTGTATAATCTTCAAAGTAAAAAGTATCTGTAACATTTAAATCTATAGTATCATCAAACGAATAAGCATTACTTGAAAAGCCATAACCTAAATATCCAGTAACATAACGAGAAAATCTGTGTCCTGTACCTATAGTGATACCATCTGAAGCTACTGAATAGTCATTATAATCAAATGTAGAAGTAAAGATTGAAAAATTTCCACTAAAGTCACTATCGTTTAGTCTATTGTTAGAGACATTAAATGAGTAAGATTCTGTAGTTTCTGACTTTTCAGCTTTTAGACCCATGTTGATTCCAGAACCCCAGATATTTCTATCGTTTACTCCAACACTAATTAAGATACCACCAAAGGACCCATACCCACCACCGAGTTGTACATTACCCGTTGGAGCTTCTTTAAGTTTTACAACAAGATCCATAGTTTGGTTATTAACACGTTTTTCTTCTATAGTTGTACCTTCAAAGTACCCTAAACGTCCTAAAGAGTTACGAGAATCCTTTAAGTCAGTTAAAGAGTACATATCACCCGGTCCAAGATAGAGTTCGCGTCTGATAATTCTATCTAGTGTTCTTGTATTTCCTGAGATAACTACATTTCTTATTCGTACCCTATCACCTGGTGTGATTTTAAAAATCACTTCAACTGTTTGATCTTCTTTATTTTTCTTTAAATCTGGCACAACCTGAACAAAAGCATAACTTCTATCTGCTACAAGTGTTTTAATTTTCTCTGCATCTTCACGAAAAGCCTTAATATTAAAGACTTCACCTTCTCTAAGAGAGATAATGCTTCGAAGTAGTGCATCATCTACAACCTGTTTTGATTGTACTAATATCACTTTAGCAATAGTATATACTTCACCTTCTTTTATTTGATAACTCATATCTGCTGTATAGTGGTTAAAGTTTACGCGCACAAATGGTTCATTAATCTTTGCATCTAAGTAACCGTGCTGCATATAAAGGTCACGAATTCTCAGGTTATCATAGGCTAAGTCAGCTAAACTCATTTTTCCATCATTTTGACCCCAAAACCAACCCATAAACTCATGTTCTTTATTTGCGATTACAGAGTCGAAAAGATCAGAATCTAAGCCGTGAGCACCATCATACTCAAGCTTATTGATTATAATCTCTTCACCCTCATGTACAACAAAGGTAACTTTTATGCTTCCATTTTCTAGGTACTCAGTTTTGATTTCAACAACAGAGTCAAGTTTCCCTTCTTGAGAGATTGCTTCAATTATACGTTTTTTAGCATCTTGAAGTAATTTTTCATCATAAGAGGACCTTTCTTAATCTGAACAACGGCATCTTGAATCTCTTCATCATTATCTTTCCAGCCTGTAAGTTCAATCTGTGAAATAATCGCTTTTTCTTTAAAGAAAAATGTCAGGTCTCCATCATTTAGTTCAACCCAGATATCATTAAAATAACCCTGTTTAAAATATTTTTTGATAGCATCATCTACCATTTTTATATTTATCTCATCACCTTTTTCAAATGTGAGCATACGCAAGGCAACTGGTTCAGAGATGTGAACCATTCCTTCAAATTTAATAGAGTCTAGTGTTTGTGCAAAAAGGTTAAGAGTAAAAAATAATAAAAAGAGGGGTATAAATATCTTCATTGAACTTCCATGGTTAAAATTAGTAATGATTTTACCCTTAATGTGATTAATAATAAGTAAATAAACCCTAATAATATTTTGTTATATTCTTATATTGTTAAATTTAAATTAAAATGTGTATAATTTGACAAATAAAAATAAAAGATTAAATATGAAAATAGCGATAATTGGACTTGGACTGATGGGTGGCTCTCTTGCCATGAGTCTCAAACAAAAAGAGTATGTAACAGATATTGTCGGATATGATCATAATGAAGAGCATACCGAGCAAGCAATGAAGTTAGGACTTGTAAACAGTATCGCTAGTTTTTCTGAAGTTAAAAAATGCGATGTTATCTTTTTAGCTATTCCCGTTGATGGTTTAATAGCAACACTCCATGACTTAACAGATGTTAGTCAAGAGACAACTATCATTGACCTTGGAAGTACTAAAGAAAAAATTGTCCAAAGTGTTCCAGCTAAAATCCGTAAAAGCTTTGTTGCAGCACACCCAATGACTGGTACCGAGAACTTTGGTCCACTTGCAGCAGTTGAAGGTCTATACGAGGATAAAGTTGTAGTACTTTGTGACTTAGAAGATAGCGGAAAACATCAAGCAGAAACAGCAAAAATGATTTTTTCATCTCTAAACATGAGACAAGCTTTTATGCGTGCGGGTGAACACGATAGACATGCAGCATTTATCTCACATATGCCCCATGCAGTATCATATGCTATAGCTAACACGGTTATGCGCCAAGAAAATAAACACAATATTTTAGCACTTGCTGCTGGTGGATACCGTTCCATGAGTCGTTTGGCAAAAAGTTCACCTTATATGTGGGAAGACATCTTTAGACAAAATAAAACTAACCTTTTAGAGTCTATAACAATTTTTCAAGATGAGTTAGCACACTTAAAGAGTGCTATAGAAAGTGACGACTGGGACAAAGTACATCAAGAGATGCTTGATGCTAACAAGTTACACGATATTTTAGACTAAGAAATATCGTACTTTTTAATAACTTCTTTTAATTTCTTTTTATCCAATAATACTTTTTCTTTAGAGTAAATATTATTTTCTAAAATACTCACTAAATCCTCAACATCTTTATCCTTATCTTTATAAGGCATCAGTTTAATGAGTAAGACTTTCTCATCTTTTACATCAAATATTTTTCTATTTTTAGAGGACACTTTACTCTTAAAAAGCATGGCTAAGATACCCACTAGAAGTCCTGAGAAAAAAGCTATAGAGATATAAAGATAATTATTCTTTTCTACTATCTCTATCTTTGTTGTACCCTCAAGTATTTCTGGAGTACTTGGTTTCTCTCTAGTTATACTTAGTTCTTTTTTTAACACATGACCATTTACCTTTATCTTTATTGGTTCAGTTTGTATAGTTTTAATCTTTTGTGTCTTTACATCAAAATACTTTAGTTCAAATGAGGGGATAGTAAAATCTTGCTCACTTACAAAAATAATCTTTTGGCTCAGGCTATTTTTTAAATATTGTATTTTCTCATCAAAAACATTTACATCAGCTACAAAAGGTTTAAAATTCTCTATATCTTCAAAGTTACCTGTACCTTGTATCTCTAGCTTTAAATTAAGTGCTTCATTTGGATTGATTTCTTGTTTATCTACACTTGCTTTAATAGTAAAATCACCTACGATTTTAACATCAAAAGGCAGAGCTTTTACTATGATATCTATCTCATTTGAATAGTATGTTCTCCATCTAACTTGAGGACTCCTAGCATTCCAATTATTTACACCAATTCTTGAAGCAATTTTTAGCTCAGCTGCTTTTATACTAAGCTTACCTTCTCTTTGTGGTGCTAACTCATACACAACCTTCGTAGTCAGATACTCTGCACCTTGCGTTCTTTGAGGCTTGGATTCAGACTTAAGCCAAAATCCTTTGAACTCTGGAGCTGTAAATTTATTGTCAACTACTTCTGCACCTCTTTTTTGTTTAAGTAGCATGGTAAGACTAAATGGTTCCCCTATAAAAAGCTCTTGTGCAGAACTCTCAAACTCTAATAAAAAGTCTCCATTCAGGTCCTGAGTTCTTGGGAGAACATTTACATCTACACTGTTGGAGTATTCAATTTTTCCATCAATGTTAACTGCTACTTTATCCACAGTACAGCTTTGTTTAGGAGCAAACTGATATGAAAGGCTATAAGTCTTTATATACTCTCCGTTCATTGGTGTAAAACTCGTTTGTGAACCAGTAGCTGTGATCTCATTACCACATATATCACTTATTGCAGGTTTCTCTACATTTGAACCCGTGATACTTAGTACATAAGTTGTAGCATCTCCTGCATATACATCACTAGCTGTTACACTAGCTGTTACACCTGCATGAAGTGTATTTAAAAAAAGTGTTAAAAATAGTAGTAGTTTACCAAGGTTTTTCATCTGTATTATCCTCAAATTTATTATCATCATTTAGTTTATAAAGAAAAGTGCTCTGCTCTTTTGAGAGCTTTTTTAACCATTTTTTCTCTTCTTCGTCACTCATTACATTTTTTTTGTCTTTTAGCTGACTTTGTTGTTGTGAAGTAGTATTATTTTCGAGCTCTTTAGTCTTTTCTTTTTTCTTTTGTTCTTCGTTCTTTTTGTCTTGAGATTTTTCTTGCTCTTTTTTCTTGTCTTCACTTTTTTTATCTGACTTTTTGTCTGACTTTTCATCAGATTTCTTATCATCCTGAGAGTCTTTATCTTTAGATTCAGACTCATCTTTTTTCTTATCTTTATCAGATTTTTCTTTATTGTCTTTTTTGTTCTTATCTTTATCTTTGTTTTGTTCTTTTTCTTTCTTTTTCTCTTCTTCTTTTATCGCTTTTTTTACTGCTTTTAGATTATCTCTTACATCTTTATTTTCTTCTATCTCCAAAGATTTTTCAAAAGCCTCAGCTGCTTTTTGAAGTCCTTCTTCAGTTTCAGATTTTACATAAGAGTTTCCAAGATTCGCATAGTTTTTTGCCTGTTTTTGTGCTTCATCAAAATGTATCTTTTCATATAATTCTTGAGCTTTTTTATATTTTTTCTGTTTATACAGCGTATTAGCAATATTATAATCTACTTCTGCACTTTGACTTTTTTTAGAGTACTTCTCATATAAGGATTCAGCCTTCTCATAGTCCTGTCTTTCATATGCTTCTTTAGCCTTATCTAAAAGCATAAAGTCTGTTACTCCTGCTTCTACATCTTGTGTTAGAGCAAATGTAAACGCCACCATAAGTCCAGTCGCTATATTTGTCTTTGAATTTTTACCAAAAGAAGATGTAGCTATGAGTAAAAGGAAAAGTGCTAAACCTAGAGGAAAATAAAAAAGAGGAATATAGCGTTGTATCTCTTGAGACTTTAACTCTTTTTTCTCGCTCTTTGCCTCTATTTCTCGGAGCATTGCTTTGATGTCTGCATTTGAATTGACACTTGTTATATACACACCACCCGTTTGAGTCGCTAGTGTACTGATGTTTTTATTGAGTTTAGAGATTAAAATCTTTCCATTTTGTTTTAAAAATGAACCATCTACTCTTTTTATAGGGGCACCTTTTGTAGTTCCAAGTGCTAAAACAAAAACTACTATATTTTTCTCATTTGCAAATCTTATCTCTTGTGAGAAGTCTTCCTTGTCTCCACCATCACTTAAAATAAGTAGATACTTTTTAGACTCTTTTTTGATGCTCTTATCTACAACATTTAACATGGAGAGGAAGTTTGTACCTTTTTCTGTTATAGAGTCAGTTCTGAGTTCTCTTAGTAAAAATGCAACTGCATTACTATCAAAACTAAGAGGAGAGACAAGGTAGGAGTTTTTTGCAAATCCTATCACTCCTATTCGCTCAGTTGGTGCTAGTTTTAGTAACTCCAGTGCTTTTTTTTGTGCAAGTTTTAGACGGTTTGGGTAAACATCCTCAGCTAACATCGAGTCCGAAATATCAAGTGCTATCATTATGTCAGCACTTTTTGCTTTAACTTCTACAGTTCCTTCATCTATTATAGGCCCACTCAAAGCTATAAGTATCAAAACTCCCACTCCTAAAAAGAGCCAGTTACGGACATGTAGTGTTAAAGTATTAACTGTAACTCTTAATTTATCCATCACCTCACTACTAAAGTAAGTCTCTTGTACTGATTTTTTACTTAGAAGCAAGGCAAAAAAAATCAACATTGGAACTAAGATATAGTATAAAAACTCTGGATGTAAAAAACTCATTAGCTCTGACTCCCATTTTTATTTCTGACATAGATATAAAGCATTAAAGAAAGTAGTGCAACAAAAAGTGGGTAAGTATAGTAGTAATTAAGATATGTATACGATTCATTTTTTATCTCTACCTTTTCAAGTTCATCTATCTTTTCATACACTGCTTTTAACTCATCACCATTAGAAGCACCAAAGGCAACTCCTCCAGTCTCTTCTGCTATTTTTAGTAGTACTGCAGCATTATATTCATTTTGACTGCCTATCCCTATAGGATAGACTTTTACACCCTCTTTTTTTGCCATATCTATTGCAACATCAAGTGGGATTTTATCTATGTTGGGTGAGGAGTAACCATCCGTGAGTAAGATAGCTATTTTTGATTTTGCCTCACTCATCTTAAGTAAATTCACTCCCTGAGCTAGTGACTCATAAAGTGCTGTATATTTTCCAGCCATACCGATTTGAAGTTGTGAGACTATACGAGCTAAAATGTTTTCATCATAAGTAAGAGGAGAGGCTATAAAAGAGTAAGCACCAAAAACTACAAGCCCCATGTTATCACTCTTTCTTTTGTTTATAAAATCTCCAACAATGAGTTTTACTACATCAAAACGGTTTTTACTTGGATCTCCATTATCGAACCCACGAGCTTGCATAGACTGTGAGGCATCGATAATAATAGCTATCTCATGCCCTTTTTTTGGCTCTAACTCATAAGGTTCATCTTTTACAGGGGAGCTTAATGCAATTATCATCATAATGATGCCTAAGTACTTTAGTATAAGAGGTATATTTGAAGTACTTAGACCTTTTTGCATAAACTGTGCTGCATGTGGAAAGTAAAAAGAAGGTAGTTTCATCTTACAAAAAAACTCACAAGCAATAAACAAAATTATAACTGACAAGACATATGGGTACTCTAAATACACACCATCAAACATCTAGTATTCCTATGTAATTTTCTATACTGCGTTTAGTCTCCTCATTAAAACTTTCAACATTTTTTTTGTATTTATAAGTCTCTAACTCTTCCACTAAAGTTTCATAAGTTCTTTGATTCTCTTGATTATCAGTACTAAAAGTAGCACCATACAATGTGATTTCATAAGCTGCTTTTTTTGTATCATTTAAGTTACATACTTTTAAAAGTTTTAAATGTTCAGCTCTAATGTTAAAACTATTTCTATTTTTTATATATTTATATACAAAATAGATAAGTCCTAAAATTATTATAGATACTACAAGAACAAGTGCTATAAAGGAGTATAAAGAGTACTCTTGTATCTCGATAAGAGGTTTAATATCATGAAGTGGTATATCTTTTGTTTGCATTTATTTCCCCTCAAAGAGTCTACGAAGTGCTACACTCGCATTAGTATCTGTATAAATCTTAGTAAAGCGTATCTGGTCTTTTCTAAGTTGTCTGTAAAGTGCTCTATCATGTGCATGCACTCTTTTAGCATAAGTCTCAACACTTGAAGCATTAAAGTCACCCTCTAAGGTAGCTCCAGACTCTGGGTCCACTAAAGATGAAAAGCCCATTTTTGGTGGTTTTTCTTCTAAGTGGTCACGAACTATGAGAGCAACTACCTCATGTTTTTTAGCTAAAAGTTTAAAGTCTGGTATCTCAAAAAAATCACCTACGACCAAAATAAGAGACTTGCGTTTGAGTCTTCTAAAAAGTCTTTCACCTATGGCATCAAAGTTTAAAATCTCATCTACATTTTTTTGTATTTGATGGAGTTTTTTACTCGGTTTAGAATGACTTATCATTCTATCTGTAAAGATATATGAACTAAGAAGGTCACCGTTTTTAAGTGTAGAAAAACTAAGAAGTGCAGCTACTTCTGCTATTGTCTCTTGTTTAAATTTTTTGGATCCAAAGTGTACACTTCCATTAAGAACAGACACTATAACGATATTTAATTCTCGCTCTTCTCTAAAGACTTTTATGTAAGGTTTTTGAAGTTTTGCTGTGATATTCCAGTCAATATGACGGATGTCATCACCAGGCATATACTCACGAAGTTCAATAAAGTCATAACCCTCACCCTGAAATATAGAAGGATTATTTCCCACCATTTCAGAAAATACTTGGCGACGTGCACGAACTAGAATTTTTTGTAGTTTACTCAAAAGACTTTCCCTTTATGGAATTGCTACAGTTTCTAGCACTTTTTGAATGATTTCATCACTTGTTATACCTTCTGCCTCTGCCTCATAGGTAAGAACTATACGGTGTCTCATCAGCTCTTTTGCAATGTAAGCAACATCTATAGGGGTAACAAAATCTTTTCCTCGCATAAACGCCATTGCTTTAACAGCCTTAAACATATCAATACTCACGCGTGGACTTGCTCCAAACTGTATAAACTCTTCTAATTCTTGGAGTCCATACTCTTTAGGATTTCTTGTCGCGTTTACGAGTTCAATCATATACTCTTCAACCTCAACATCTATATGAATACTTTTTATACTTGCCTTGAGTTCATCTAACTCATCCGCACTAAGTACTGCGTTTATCTCTTGGAAGTTTCCACTAGATATACGACGAGCGATTTCTAGTTCTTCACTTTTAGTATTGTAATCTACTATGAGTTTAAGCATAAAACGGTCAAGTTGTGCTTCTGGGAGTTGGTATACACCCTCTTGTTCAACTGGGTTTTGTGTAGCCATAACAAAAAATGGAGGGTCTAGTTTAAAAGTAGTATCACCAAGAGTCACTTGTTTTTCTTGCATTACTTCAAGAAGTGCAGACTGAACTTTTGCAGGAGCACGGTTAATCTCATCTGCAAGTAAAAGGTTAGTAAAAATAGGACCTTTTTTTATCTTAAACTGATTGTTTTGAGGATCATATATCTCAGCACCTAAGATATCTGATGGAAGTAAGTCAGGTGTGAACTGAGCACGTTTAAAGTTAAGGCCTAGTGCTTTACTTAGAGCATTTACAGTAGTAGTTTTTGCAAGACCTGGAACACCTTCTATAAGGATGTGACCCTCGCATAAAAGTGCTATAAGAAGAGAGTCTATCATCTTCTCTTGACCAACAACTACTTTTGCAACTTCTGCCTTAACTTTTTGAATCTTACTTATCATACACAACACCTCAATTTATTTATGGTGTAAGTATAATCACTTGTGGTAAATCATTGTGAAACGCAGGCTTATATCTTTAGCTTTTTTTAAAGATCTTAGTTCTTTTGACTCTATTTTAGAGATAAGTTCTTCATACTTTTTTGTATCTTTACTCACTAAAAGAAAACATAACTTTTCTAAAGAAGTCGTTTCTTTAATGGATTTTAGGAAAAGTTCTTGCTCTGTCCTTTGTGGTTTAAAGATATTTAGTTTAATTTTTGCCACTAAAAAACCAAGTAAAAAGATTAGGAGATAATACAAATACTCCGGTTTATACAAATAATCCTTTTCTTCTTTTATATCAAGTATATCTTCTTGGTTATACACATCATTTTCTACACTTACATTTATGGTATTAAGTGTCAGTTTCTTTAATCTACCTATGTTTACATCAAAGTACTCAATGCCTACCTCAGGTATTACAAATGATTTCTCACTCACAAAAGCAAACTTCTGACTCCATACACCTTTTTCTCCATTTTCTGTTAAGTCTGTCCTTAAAACTGGAGATTGTGTAAATACTTTAACACCATCAATACTAAAATCAATAGGAGATACACTAGAGAAGTTTCCAGTGCCCTGTATCTGTATCTCTAAATTATAAGGATCATATGGCTTAAGTGTAGGTTTGTCTTGTTTGACGGTAAGAGTAAACTCACCAACAAGTTTAAAGGGAGTATCTTTAATGTTCACAGAGAGGGGCAACTGCTTCATCTGAGTTAAGATAAATGATTCACTCTTGGAATCATCATAATGCCCAGCAGTAGTCGAGTTGATAGACTCCTGTGTTGTCTTTTTCATAACTATATCAAAATCAAAAGAGATTCTGCCTTCTCTTTTTACATAGGCTATAAATTCATAAGAGTTCACTCTTTTGAAGTTTTTTAAGCCTTGACTCTCTTTTAAAAGTTTTATACTAAAGTCTACATTATCTTGTACTGGGTTAAAGTCTATAGTGTAAAGCTCACTCGCATCACTAAACTCACACACATAGGTAAGCAAAATTGCCTCATTTATATATGCCGTTTTTTTATCTACTTTCGAACTCCACTTATATGTAGATGCACTTAAGTCAAGTAGTAGCACTACTAAAAGAAGAACTATACTTGCAAGGTTTTTTTTCATCGGTAGTCCTCTTGTTTACTAGTTTAGTTTTAATCCTTGCCAGGTTATTCTATCTTTTCATTTTAATTAATATACTGTCCACTAATTCTTTTATAAGTAGCCTTTAGTCTCTCAAATAACTTTGATTCATTTTCACTTTGAAGGATAAGGTCTAGTAAGTCGTCGTAAAGACATAGGTACAGGTTTTTTAGTGACTAAAGCGATAAGTGTATATCCCCCTTTAGAAGAGTCATTTTTCTTTGTGAGTCTACAAAAAGCATTGGCAATATTTTGTATACATGAAATGTCAAACCGTTTTTGAATGTTTTCTGAAAATAAAGATAAATATATATCATGTTCTATTTTCGTAGACCTCCTATATTCACAGCCGCTATCACAGCTAATATTTTTCCATGCTGCATTAGGACCTTTTTCTTTTCCTTCCATAATCCACTTATTGTTTACTTTAGATAGTTTCATTAGCATACCAGAGGGTCGTCCATCTTTACCCGTTAATGAGTAGGTAGCAATATCAAAACTTGATATAGCTTCAGCATATGCGGTTAGTGGGATAAATATGGTAATAGCGAGTAGTAATAGTTTGAATATTTTTAATCCTTTAATGTTATGCTTTTAGTTTTCGGTACTTTTTAACTTATAACGTTCATCGTGAGCCAATAGTTTTTCCACAGGGAAAACTATTTCTCTTCGATGCTTTGCTATACTCGTTGTAACTCTTTTCGAAGTAGAGCATTTATAAGTGTTTGATAAGGCACTTTTTTTTCACTTGCTAGCTTTTTAAAAAATAAAACAATATCGTTATCTAACCTAAGTGAGACAGGTATTTTTTTAGGCTCATAAAATCTACCACGAGTACCGTCAGTGAAATCATATTCATCCTCCATCTCATAATCATCGAATTTTTCTCTCTGTTTAATGTTGCTCATAAAATATCCTTTCTTTTTGGTTGGCTTTTCTTGCACTAATTATTCTAACTATTTCTTCACCATTCTCATCAAAAAATATATTCGCAACTACTAAAATATTATCTTTTGTTGTAATTCCTAGTGTTATCCATCTTTCTGCAAAATAGTCAAAACGATGATCTAGTTTTGAAATATGCATAGGATCTAAAAAAACTTCTTTGGCCTCTTCAAAGCTAATTTTATGCTTTTCAATATTTAAGTTATTTTTTTCATTGCTCCACTCAAATTTCAAATTACAATCCTTTTTTGTATATGTTTTATTATAACACTTTGTATTTACATTGTCAATATATTATTAAAGATTGGTAAGATTGGGGTCATAAGAGGCTATGTTCGCGTTAATGGTGTAAAGAAGTTGCCTAGAATTGTTTAAATTTTCTTTAAAGAGCTTTGCTAGGGATCAAAGCCTTAGTTTTTTACATTTATTAATGCATTGCCGTTAGAGAGCTTTTCGCTTCCTTTTGGCGGTGCAAAAGGATAGGACACGTTTAATTAATAGTTCTTATACCAATATATTCTTACTCTTTGAAACTAGAGGAACATTACATCTTATTAGAAACTTTTAATTTACCAACCATTAATGCGAACATAGCCCACCGTGATTCAAACCATTGAAGTACATAAGGATATTACAAAAAATCAAGCTAGGTTAATAGGTTAAGCAGTGATGGCACTTATGTATATGTTTTAAGTGTTAATGATGATCAGACTCAAGAGATACAAGAAAGGGTGGATATTTATATGCAAGCCTTGGAAATAATATTTTTACTAGAATTGATACCAAAACACTTTTAGCTGGACCTCTTGCCCCATTATCTGACGAAACACGTTTTGATATTATAAAAGACAGTGTGTATTTTATAGCAGAAAATAAAATTACAAAACTAGAGTCTATTGTTTTAAAAGATGGATTTAATATCTTAAATATTATAGATGCCTTTTCCTACTTACAAGTGAGTACTAATCAAGCAACAACTGAAGTAAGTTACAGTAATGAGAATACAAAAGATATTGCTTATCATATGGTATCAAGGCTCAGCGATAATAACTATTATCCCATCACAAGATTTAATGCAAAGGAAGCACTTACAGGTACTATTAAATTAAGTGTTGCACTTCGCGTTAATGCTGGAAGAGTAAAACTTAAGGGTGGGGATTATTATAATTCAAGTGTCTGGGCTGGGCCACTTCTTGGTATAGGCCAAGAGGTATATGAAACGGGAACTTACAAAATAGAATCTAACCTTATGGATGTGCGTGATCTAAGTTAGATTAACCTTTTTGTGGCAAGCAATGAAGAGCAAAATTTTGATATTGATTTGTATGATGTACAGATAAAAGTGTTTCGTTATGAGCTTTATCTCATTAGTATTTCATTTATATTAATATTATAAAATATCTTTTAATAATATTTAGGAATGATACATGAAACTATTTCTTCAAGGCTTCAGTGCTCTTTTTTTATTCATTATGCTTAGTGCATGTGGTAGTTCAGATGAGGATGTACAAAACCCTCCTGTAACGATAGAGGTAGACAAAAAGTCTCCTACTGTACCAATGAATTTAAGTTCAATTCCCTCAGAAACTTTTATCAAATTATCCTGGGATTCATCTACAGATAATGTAGGTGTGAATGGGTATAAACTGTATAAAGACAATACCTTTTTAATTCAAACAAGTTCCACTTCATATACAGACACTAATGTGGTAATAGGACAAAGTTATTCTTACAAGGTTCTAGCCATTGATAATTCTGCGAATGAGTCGGAATTTTCTATGGAAACCTTAGTAAGTTTGATTTCTGGTGAGGATTTTATTGAAAACTATGGAGCTAATGCCTTTTATAAAACCTATTATGGAACACTAACAGTAACTCCTAATAAGGATGGTACATCAACAGTTAGCACGTCTGAAGTAAGATTTACCGATGAATATTTAGATAAAGAATTTGTTGCTTTTAGAATTAATTATAATCCACTTGAAGAAAGTCCAACTCAAGAATATTATCCAAATATATTATCCAGTAGATACTCAAAAGTAATCGAAGTTATAGATGCAAATACCTTAGTGGTGGACTTGGCTTATAATGGCGGAGATAGGGATAATCCGAAGGTGAGTAATAATGCTTCAGGATATTTCTTTTTTGATAATAGACAAGCTTTTATTGACGCCATAGTCTCACCAGATAGAAATGAACAAATTACCCTACAAGCTGGGAAAACTTATGTAACGAAGTTTGCATGGAATGTGATTACTCCCTCTAATATACAGATAAAAACGCAGGATGCTTATGGTGGTGTAAAGGCACGTATAAAACTTTCTGCTGAAGATATGCTAGGTGGGGATGTCACAAAAGAGCGATGGTTTAATTTGAATGATGATGATTTTGATATAAAATTTAAAAACATTGATCTTGTAGGTTCTCATTATGCTGTGCCTGATATATCAGGGGGCTCTTATTCCTCAGGCTATTTTGGAGGAAATAAGTCTTATGTCCAGTCGGCCAGAGTACTTGAACTTTATGGTTCAGACGACTGGAGCGAATATTATGAGTTAAGAGATTCTAACAAACTCCAATACTTACCTGAAGGGTATAACTTTGTAGGTACTGATTTTCTTAAGGGAGGTATGTATGGAGGCAAGCATAATGGTTATGATATAACAGATTTTATCTATTTAAATTGTATAAATACCTCTATGCATTTTAGAACTTTTTCATCCATAAAGGCCACCGTTAGTGCAGGAATATATAAACGAATTATTGGGGAATCACCTGAAAACATGTCTGAACTAGTCGAGCAAGACATACCAGAAAATAGAATTAATTTAGTGAAAATTTCTGGTGAAGATGGTGCCTTTGAAACAACTATGCAGTTTGTTGATGATGATAAATTTCCAGGAAATAAAAAAATGAAAATTACAGGCTCTGGAAATTGGATTCAAGTTTCTAACCTTTATTGGGATCAAGGCTCAACTGGTTTTACAGCGGTTTCAAAAATTGTAATTGACGGCTTTGAAGTTCGTTTACATAATAATGGAGATTGGAGAACGCTTACTGGTCAATATGGATTTTACGCGATTGACAACTCTCAATATGCTCGTGCATTTGAACAGATTCCTGTGAATGGAGAAGAAATTATTATTGGCGACTTTGATTTAAGTAAATCAAATGATAATAAGGCAATGTTAACTGTAAATAATGAGATAGAAGTATGGGGATTAGCCATTCAAATTAATGATAAGTTGAATATAAACGGCGAAATTTTTACAATTGTGTCTAAACAATTAACAACACATGCTACAACATATCCTGATTATATTCATACTACTGTTCTTACATGCGATAAGCCTATCCCTAAGGGCACTACGAGTTTTATAATTGAAAACTCACAAGCTCAATACTTATTAACGGGTGAACATAAAATGAAATTTATTTATGAAAGAGATTATGTAGGGCATCTTTTTTATGATGATTTTAATCTTCCTTTTCATTACGAAAATGTTATTTTAAAGGGTTATATACGTGGAAGTGATAAACCTAGTGATATTAATGGTGATGGAATTAAACGTCTGTATTTGCTGCCTAAACCGATGGATAATGGGTATGCTAAACAGTTTGTAAATGTTATTCATATAGATGATAGCCCAACTCCTGTAATGTGGGTATCAAGCACCTTGCAAGAAAGAGCACTTTTAGAGGGGAAAGAAAAGTCTGCTTATGCGGTTCTAATAAAAGGTTCGTATTCAAAGATACAAGGTATGCATATAAATCAAGAATATATGGATAAGGTGAAATTAGTAGGTAATCCAGACGTGAGTGGAGCAAGACTTCTGAATCCAATTATTGAAGGTAGTATAAAAGCAGAAGGACTCAGAATAGAAATTACTAATGGGAAAGATATAAACATTGATACCTTAGAATTATTACAAACAGATTTAGGAACAGGAAAATTTAGTGTTATTACAGATGGAGCGAAGATACATATAGATAACTTTATATCACATCTATCAGCGAGTGGTAATGGAAATTCTGCGGCAATTGTGATTCATAATCCATACACAAGTTTCATACAAACACCTGAAAATGCTAAAACAAACTTAAGTATATCAAATGGTATGGGGTATGTTGGCCTTTATGCCGGTAATGCTCCAAATCTTAACTATACGATTGACATCAAAAACTGGACTGAAGCTAGTGCTGGGGCCCCTAATGTGTATTTTGGTTTGTTTAGTACTGATGGGGTAGATGACTATCCAAATTTTTGCAATAAAATTAAAATTATTAATATGAGTGGAAATTCTATCATTAACGAGTGCCCATAAGCTAAGAAGATAAACTTAATATGTAAATCAGGGGAGATAATACCTATTTTTCTATGGGAAATGTAGGGTGTATATATTAAATTTAAAATAATTCAAAATTTCTTATCCAAAATAAATCTAACTTAGAGTGACTTTTTGGATTCAAGTTTATGGATGGGTATTAACTTATGTTATTGGCATTGGGATAAGATCACAATGTTTTGAAAAATATTATTTATAGATGTCTCTAGGAAAGCCAATAGTTGTAATAATGCCTTCTATTATGATCTCATCGTCTTTTATTTTAACAAGAATACGAATATTACCTTCTCTAATTCTATATATATCTGAGATAGTTCCACTCACTTGTTTGTAGTCAATGTTTGTATCAATATTATAGATTTTTTTGTTCGAGTCTATCATAAGCACTTTGAAGTAACTCATATTCTTTTATGCGGATAATAACTGCTTCAGGCTTATTTCTTCTAATGATAGCAATTTTATTAACCATATTTTAAGTTACCTTATCAAGATAACTTCCAAGAAGAAAAAGTGTCAGGACATTAGTATTAGTTTAGTATTTATAATATAAAGTGATCTATCCATTATATTCAAGAAAACTAATACTAATGTCCTGACACCTAAGCTTTTTTCTGCTTGCGGTAAAATATTGCATTCCAAGAACTTGTTAGGTTCTTTCATACTCATCACAATGTCTAGTACTTCTAGTTCAGATAACATTAGAACAGGCACTAATGTTTAATACCGAATTTTGGGTTGGGTGATTATGATAAATATGCATATTAGTAATAATGGATTAGCTCATTTAAAAAAGCTTGAAGCGTTTGTGCCAAAGATGTATAATGACGGTGCTATTAAAACAAAAGGTCACTGTACAGTTGGATACGGACATCTAATTCATTACAATCCTTGTAATAGCAAAAAGTTTGCTTTAAAAAAGCAACAGTTATTTTTCGAAAAGATGTTCAAGTAGCAGAAAAATCTATAAATCGAATTGTACTAGTTCCTTTAACTCAAAATCAATTTGATGCTTTAGTTTCTTTTGTTTTTAATGTTGGTGGGGGAATTTTTCTTCTTCTACGGTTTTAAAAGTAATAAATAAAAAACAATGTAATAAAGTACCCATTTCTATGAGAATGTGGAAAAAACACTCGGAAAAGTTAGTAATGGTCTTATAAATAGACGAGAAGCTGGAATCAAATTATTTAAAAAGTAAGGTCTTAAATGTTTAAAGTCTTGGGAAATTTATTTATTTTAAGTATCAGTGTATTTGCTTCATCCACTATTAACTGTGATGATCCTAAGAACATCGACATTTATGCAAAAATTACATTTACAAAAGCTGAAACAGCTTATAATAGTTTTATTCAGCATGCATTAATCAAATTTAATGAAAAAACAAATTCAAGCTATGTTAATAATTTTCTTGAAATAGAAAAAGATTGGAAAAGTCTTGTAGATTTACAATGTACTCATTTACGAAAATCTTATGATGGGGGTAGTATAGGTTCTTCTAGTTATATTACTTGCTATGATTTTATGTATGAAAACAGAATTAATGAATTAAAACTTATTTATGATGATATTCTTGGCGAACGGTAAGTCTTTCTACTATTTCTGCTTAAAGCATATTCCTGACTTAAGACTTATCCAAATTGTAAACTAACGGTAGAGTACAAAAATATGTTACCTATCTTTGTAGTCTTTTTAGTTCTACAATGGTATCTAATCTTAGAAGTTTTCAAAGCTAAAAATCGGCTAGGGTAACATGTTTTCTTGCTAAGATTTGTTATATTTTTTGTCCTAAAAGTGGATATTCACTCACAGGGGTGTTTCTTCTTTGTCAGCTGCTTTAATACATAAATGAAGTCAGTTTTGCTATGATACCAAAAAGTTTTAATAATAGGACTTGTTACTTACAAAAGGAATTTTAAACATTATGGAAGATATAAGAGAACTATCACAAAGAATAATAAACAATGAAGTAATAATATTTGCCACTTTTAGTGGTATACGAAATAAATCACTTAAAACTTTCAATAAAGCAACAATAAAAAAAGTAATGATTAAAAATGAACTAAAATATCAATTTGAATATATTTATGATAAAAATGTAGAACATAAGAACTTAAACAAGATTGATTCAATAAATGAAATAGACAACTTACTTAAAACATATTTTAAACAAGCATTGATAAATACACTAGAGTCTGATTATCATATTTTAGTTAGTAAAAGTGGTGTTGCTAAGATAAATAAAAAAGCTGCTACTAAGAAGTTTGAAGAGATCTCTCATAATAGAAAGAAAAATTATATTTTAAATGAAGGTGAAGTAACATCATTCCTAGTAGAACTAGGAATTATGACAGCAGCTGGTAAAGTTATAAACTCAAAATATGATAAGTTTAAACAAATAAATCGTTATTTGGAGTTGGTGTCTGATTGTATTCCTTATTTAGATAAAAACAAAACTATCAGAATTATTGATTTTGGATGTGGAAAAGCATACCTTACTTTTGCACTTTATGATTTCTTAGTATTAAAAATGGGTTACAATGTAGAAATAGTTGGCTTAGATTTAAAAGAAAATGTAATAAAATTTTGTTCAAACTTGGCAAAAAAATTAAATTATGATGATTTAAGATTTGTACAAGGAGATATTAAAGGGTTCAATGAATTTGAAAATGTAGATATGGTTATCTCTTTACATGCTTGTAATACTGCAACAGATGATGCCCTAGCAACTGCCGTAAACTGGGGAGCTAAAGTTATTTTAGCAGTACCTTGTTGTCAGCATGAGTTACTTAAAAAAATAAAAAATAAAAAAATGGTTCCTTTGCTAAAATACGGAATTATTAAAGAAAAACTATCTTCATTACTTACTGATAGTTTAAGAGCAAACGTATTAGAAATCATGGGTTATCGTACACAAGTATTAGAGTTTATAGATATGGAACATACACCTAAAAATATTATGATTAGAGCTTATTTTGAAGATATTTCAAATGTTGATAAAGTTGTAGAAGAATACAAAGAATTTAAAAAAGAGTGGCAAATTTCTCCCTATATAGAAGAAGCTTTTGGAAAAGGATTGACGAGTAAGTTAGAATAGTTGATTTAGATAGACCAAAAAAAGAACTTCCAGTACTAGAGGTAGATGTTACACCAAAAGCACTCCCTTAAAACTAATTTGCTATAATTAATCTATGCAAATAATCTTTGAAAATCATGACTTCGTTATATTTAACAAACCACAAAATCTTAACTTCCATAGTGAAGACGGTGAAGCTGGTTTTGTAGTTTTAGCTACAAAGCAGTTACATGTAGAGCAGTTATATAGTGTTCACAGACTAGATAAAATGACTTCTGGTTTAATTATCTTGGCAAAAACAAGTAAAGTTGCGAATAGCTTTGCGAAAATGTTCCTAAACAAAGAGATACAAAAGTTTTACTTAGCTTTGAGTCTAAGAAAACCAAAGAAAAAACAAGGCTGGGTAAAAGCTGATATGGGACCCTCTCGCCGTGGAACTTACAAGCTTCTAAAAACAAAAGAAAACCAAGCAATAACACAGTTTCATAGCTCTACATGTAGAGCGGGTGAGCGTATGTTTTTAGTAAAACCACATACAGGAAAAACTCACCAAATCAGAGTAGCATTAAAGAGCATAGGATCCCCAATAGCAGGTGATGTTAGATATGCAAATGCTGATGAAGCAAAAAAAGAAGACCGCGGATACCTTCATGCTTACGCTTTAGGGTTTACATTAAATGGTGAAGAATTTTCTTTTGTTTGTCCACCTTTTGATGGGGAGAGGTTTTTATCTGATGAAGCACAAAAAACTTTACTAGAATGGGCTAAACCTTGGGAGTTATTTAACGGTTGAGGAGAGCAATATTTTACCCGCCCTTGGGTAAAATATTGGCTCCTGCGTTTTGTTAGCTTGTTTAATTAGTTTGATATGTTTTCAGTTGTACCATCTTCATAAATAATAGAACGTACTTTAAAAGTAACTTTCATATCTTTAAGGTCTGTCGTTCTCATCCAAGCGTGATTTGACATAAATTGATTGTATTTAAAACCTGTTCCTTCTTCTTTTACACTTTTATTTATAGAAATTGGTTCATTTATTGTTGATCGTAATCTAAAATGAACTTCACCAAATAAGTCTGCAAATTCAATTACGCCTTTTATCGCTCTTGCTGGCTTTTTCAAATTTTCTGCTTTATATTCAGCATCCCACCAAATCGCTTGTTGATAAATCCCACGACTTGTGTCTTTATCTTGAAATCGTTTATTTGTAACAATTATTTCAACTATATCGCTTGAAACTTTAGTGCTTTTTAGTTTTGACTTTTTAGGGCTATCTTTTATTAGTAGTTTTTCTAAACTACTAATCCTTTGCTCTGCTTGTATTTTCCATAACTTAAGTTCTTTTACTTGTTTTTCTAAAACTTTAACGTTGTTTTGTTCAGCTATCCCTAATATAGGGAATAGCAAAACTGATATTAATAATACTTTTTTCATGTATGTCCTTTTGTAAGCTAACGACTGTCGTGAGCAATAATTTTCCGCTAGGGAAATTATTGGTCTCCTCGTACTTGTTATATGTTAGAACTGGTAGCCAAGTTCTAATGATAGCCCTATTTTATTTTCATATGAATAGCTATAATTTGTCAGTGATAATCCTAAATTAGTACCAGATTCACTTATTCCATTAAAAAAGTAATTATAGGTTAATCCATAACCATAAACATTCTTTTTTTTCAAATCATAAGTATATTCTTGATCTACTAATCCAAGATATAAACCAATACCATGGTTATTAGAGCTATTACTTATTAAAGCTGTTGTAATCCATCCTATACCAAGGCTATATCTAGCACCACCATATGACTGATATCCTTTTAGACCTGCTGATATATATTTCATATCAGTATCTGATACAAGACCAATATTCGTACCTAATCCACCATAAGTACTACCACCAAATCCAATACCAAATGTATAATTTTCATTTGCATATATATTTTGACCACTTAATAATATTAGAATAAATATTTTCATTTTTAATTTCATTAATCTCCTTTACTTCATATAACGTTTAAGGAGAGTAATATTTGACCTGCTCTTGGGTCAAATATTGGCTCCTGCGTTTTGTTATGTTCTTCTTGTAACTTGCCACTCTATTGCTTGTTCTTTGTTTTTAAATATAGCCATTGCTGTATTCATTGTATCAAATCCCAATTTAGAATAAAATTGTTCTTTCCCTGGAATTGAATATAAAATAATTTTATTGTGTCCTTTTGACAATTCAATAAGTTTATTGATTATATCTTTTCCAATACCTTTACCTTGATAATCTGGATGTATTGCTACATCACAAATATATGAACAATCCATTCCATCTGCTAAAGCTCTACCAACACCAATGAGTGTTTTATCAGAATAGACAAAACACTTAAACATACTGTTTGAAAATACAGTTTTTAAATCACTAGATTTTTTATTTCCAAGAGGTGCTATTTTATACAAGTTTGACAATTCATCCCAATTGACATTATCATTTTGATATATCCATTTTAAATTCAATTGTCTATTCCTTTGTAACATAACTATTTATTCAACGAACATTATATACAAAAGAACCTGATAAATGAGAAATAACTATCATTAATAATGTATGTTATTTATTAGAAATTCATTAAAATAGAGTGTTTAGATATATTTTGAGGAAATAGAAAGAGTTTTCTTAAGATTTTAGTGTGCTTTTATTACGAAAATTGGAGATAACTGAACACTTAGTGTGTTATTTGTAAGATTTCTTACATAACACACACAATGTTCCTTAAGAGAAGAGGTACGGTTTATTTTAAAGAAGTAAGTTGTTCTAAAACTTTTACGCGTTTAGCTTCTGCATCTGCTAGAAGTCCACGGTTTTTAGCAAGTACATCTTCGGGAGCATTTGCTACGAAACGTTCGTTGTTTAACATACCGTTTAGTTTGCCTATCTCTTTTTGAAGTTTTTCATCTTGTTTTTCAAGCTTAGCGATGATAGAACTAAGGTCTATGCTATCAGTAGGAATGAAAGTCTCACACTTGTCTGAGATGTCACTGACTGCGTTTGGAACCTTAGTATCTGTAAATGTTACCTCTGTTACTTTTGCAAGTTTGATGATAAACGGAAGCATCATCTCTTTTTGTGCATCAGATAAATCATCTATTTTAACAAAGGCTTTTTCTATCTTTTGGTTTGCTAAGTCTACAAGAACTTTCGCACGACGAATAGAAACGATAGCATCCATAATGATCTCAAAAGTTGCTTCTTCTGGACGTTGCTTAGTTTTTGTAGGAAAACGCATAAGCATGATAGACTCGCCATCTTCTAAGCTAGTTCCGCTAAGCTCATGGTAAAGGTGCTCAGTGATAAACGGCATAAATGGATGAAGTAACTTCATAGCCTCTTTAAACACAGCTCCAAGTTCTACTATAGAATCCTTGTCAGCTTTACTTAGCTCTATACCCCAACCACAAAACTCATTCCAAAGGAACTTGTACATAACAAGTGCAGCATCGTTGAACTTGTACTCGTCTAAGTATGCACGAACTTCTTTAGTAGCAAAGTTAAGACGTGAGAGCATATATTTACCTAGAGGTGTTTCTACACAAAAACTATTCATATCAGGGAAAACATCTACATTCATCTGAAGGTATTTTACTGCATTGTAAAGTTTGTTTGTGAAGTTACGGTTTAACTCTAACTTCTCATCACTCATACGGATGTCACGACCTTGAGCCGCAGATATTGCGAGTGTGAAACGCAGGATGTCTGCTGAGTACTTCTCTATAGTGTCAAGAGGGTCAACAACATTTCCTTTTGATTTACTCATCTTCTCACCGTTCGCATCACGAACAAGTGCATGAAGATAGATGTGGTTAAACGGAAGTTGACCGTTGAAGTTTTCACCCATCATCATCATTCTAGCTACCCAGAAGAAAAGGATGTCAAAACCCGTG
>FPHF01000029.1_pt3 | contig 42135 bp, 41 predicted proteins | sample 1057241 | NCBI WGS metagenome assembly FPHF01 (sample SAMEA4473298, study PRJEB15554) | hydrothermal vent metagenome | biome: marine basaltic hydrothermal vent biome; feature: marine hydrothermal vent; material: water | place: Pacific Ocean | collected 2011-06-14/2011-07-23 | depth 1709 m | reverse complement strand
GCTAAAGCCACTTCTTCGTTTATGGTGATTTTTGCATTTTCGTATGTAACATTTTCTATCTGGATAAGTGTATCTGTACCCATTGGCATCATCGAACCTGTAAATGTTTTGATACACTCACCACTCTTTACTACTCTAGTCTCATCATGACCAGCAGGATTATCTCCTAAAACTGTTAAAGTCCCTAAACTTAAATCTTCATGTTTAAGAGCATAGCCATCCATCGAAGCCGTAGGAAACTGTGGATCATTAAACTCAGCTACTATATCAACAGCTAAAATTCGACCAAGAGAAGCACTCAGAGGTACTCTCTCATATCTACTCGCGTTCACATGGAGTAAATCCAACATATTTTGGCTTGTCTCATACGATAATAAATCCATCACTAATATCCTCTAGGCTAATAATCCACTGCCAGATATAGCAGTAGAACGATCTTTTGCATAAATACGTTGTCCATCTTTTAAATCATACTTCCATATAGGAGCACTCGCTTTAAAGTCTTCAACAAATTCATCTATAAACTCTGAAGCATCACATCGCCTTTTGAGTGTGCCATTTTTATCTTTGCACCTTTTTCTTTTGCTTTTATTTGCCATGAAGCGAACCATGACTCTAAAATAGGCTCATATACATCAAAACTAAGACCATCTATACCATCTTCACTTCTTACAGTTCCAACAAAAGGAATATATGCACCATAATTACTTGTTGCTTCTTCTTCGTACCATCTTTTGAGTATAGTTGGTACATCTAGGGCACCATCGAATAAACTTAGCATGGTTTAACCACCACACACAGGAGGAAGAAGAGATATCTTATCCCCATCTTTAAGTGCTACTTCAAGACTCGTCACTAAAGTATCGTTAAGTGCTACAGCACAAGACTCCAACCAGTCACTTACTTGGGCATCTGCTTGCAGTATTTTTGCTAATTCATTCAAGTTACTTATATCTAACTCTAATGCTTCTTTTTGTATAGGTCCTAAAAACTCAACTCTAACCATAATAATTTCCTATCTATATCAATAATAGCAATTATATCTAAGTAATACTAAGGGTTTTATGAGGAGTCAAATTAAGAAAATAACAATATAATAAACCTATAAAAGACTAAGGACACTAACTATGGCTATTTCTGTTGAGAAGGCACTTGAACTCATCTATACTAATGTTAAAAAAACATCACTTTGCATTCTCCCAATAGAGCAGTGCTTAGGTTATATACTAGCACAAGATGTTGTGGCTACACACAACCTTCCGCCATATGATAATTCAGCCATGGATGGCTATGCTGTGAAACTAGAAGACTCAGGTAAAAGTGTTAAAGTTGAAGCAACAATTTTTGCTGGAGACAACTTTAATGGAGTAGTAAACGCAGGTTTTGCTATCAAGATAATGACAGGTGCTAAAATCCCTTTAGGAACACAGTGTATAGTTCCTATCGAAGATGTACAAAAAATAGAGGATGGTGTAGTGCTTCCTGAAAATTTAGTCATAAGTAAACATATTCGTTTAGCGGGAGAAGATATCAAAAAAGAGCGGCCTCTATTATATGTTGGGGATATTATCAATGCTCATCAGATAACACTACTCGCTTCACAGGGTATAAGTCATATAAAAGTACATAAATCTCCTCGTGTAGCTGTGTTTGCATCGGGTAATGAGCTAAAAATGCACTTTGAGACAGTAACAGCCTATCAACTCTATAATACAAACACACCAACTCTTCTAGCTCGTGCACAAGAGTTAGGCTGTGAAGTTGAGTTTATAGGAACTGCTTTAGATACCTTAGAAGATTTAAAAGCACATGTAAGAAGTGCCTTAGAGTGTGACCTTGTCATAACAAGTGGTGGTGTGAGTGTTGGTGATGCCGACTTTACTAAAGAGGCATTTTCTGACTTTGGGTATAAGATACTTTTTGATAAGATAGATATCAAACCTGGTAAACCAACAACATTTGGAAAAGTTGGTGAAACACTTATTTTAAATCTTCCAGGAAACCCTCTTGCTGCTGCTCTTAATTTTGAGCTTTTTGCCACAAGTATTATCCGTGCACTTTCTGGTGCAAAAAGTAAATTTACAAACCCAATATGTGCAAAAATGAAAACAGATTATTCTCTTCGTGGGGGACGTCGTTGTTTAGTACCTGGAGACTTTGATGGAGAATTTTTTACTCCTTGTGAGCATTTTGCACCAGGAATGGTCTCACCCCTTGGATATGCAAACAGTTTTATCATGATAGATGAGTCTTGTAAAGCCTTAAGTGAAAATACCGAAGTAAAAGTTATAAGTACAAAGTTTAATTTTACCTCTACAGAATATAAAAGTCTAGTCTCTCTTTAACTTTAAAATATAGTAATTCTTTTGAATATCAGCTATATTTTTAGACTTAAAGTACTGGACAAACTTACTCTCTCCATTTGGCCCTTTTCCATGAGTCAACCATCTCTTCCAAAGATAAATATCAAAATCTTTCATACTCAAATGTTCTGGAAGATTCTGTTCAAACTCTTCGAGCCTATTGTCTCCTTCAACTATCACAGAACCACCATCTATGATAAATAGGGCGAGTTCTTCTTTAGAAAAGAGGCCCACTACATCTACACCAGCCCAAAAGTTAAGTGCTCCATATTGGTTCCAGTAGTTTTTATAGAGATTATAATCCCCTAGAGGTTTTGTAATTTTATTCATTTTTACATACTCTTGAAGACCTTTAATTTCTCCTTTTCCAAAACTTTGAAGCATCAAACTCAGAGTTAAAAGTAGAGGGATAAATGCAAGACTTAACATGAGTGGAGACTTTTCTAAAACCTTTTTACTCTCACTGTGTACAAACCATAATGTAAAGACTAATGTAAAGAGTGCTAAAGGAAAAAGTAATGGTGACCACCATTCAGGCATAGGGGCTAAACGTAGATACAGTGCTATCACAAGTAAAGGAACAAGAGAGAGTACATAAGAGCTTAAACGCATTAAAAAGATATAGACTCGTTCATACTCATTTAGGTATGCACGAAAAAATACATAGGCCATAAGCATGGTAGCACTCACAATTGGAAGAGCATAAATGTCACCACGATATGGGTGAAAAGTAAAAAATAGTAGTGTTGGAGCCGAGAGTGCAACACCAAGTTTAACAAGTCTCCTCTCCTCTTTACCTAAAATAGCTTTCTTTTTAAACAATGTTTTATAAAAAGAAAGTCCATAAGAGAAAATAGCCACAAACATAAAGGGTGCTAAAAAATAGGTAAAAATTGGGAAAAATGCAGTTGTCCAAGGAACACCGTTTGAGCCCTTACTTAAAGACTCTCTTAGTATATAAGTATTTATAAAAGCATCCCCATCATAGAAAAATATTGGCAGGTAGCCCGCTATGCTTATCCCTATACCAAAAGCTATAGCTATATAATTTTTCCATTCTAGAGCTCTCGTTTTTATCTGCGCAGTAAGAGTCCAATAAAGCAAAACACTTAGTCCTAAAAAGAGACTATATGCAGGAGACTTTAACCAGCCCGCTAATCCTATCACAGCCCATAAAAGGAGTAAATTACTCATACTAGTATGTCTATCTACTTTATCTAAGAGGTAGAGTGTAATTCCATACAAAATGACAAGTTCAGCTTCCATCTGAGAAGCGAAAGAGTGAGAGTAAACGCCAACACTTAATACTACACTCAGAGCATAAAAAAATGCCCATCCTTTGTCATCAAGAGAAGTTTTTAAAAATCTAAAAAGAAGAATCGCTAGTAGTATAAGCCCAAAGAAGTTCATATACACAAGAGCGAACATACTGTGTGTTCCAAAAAGAATAAAACCAACTCGTAAAAGTATAAAGTGTAATGGACCTTTATAATAATCTGGTTCATTAAAGAGGGTTTGCATAAACCAGTGCCCATCACGATGCATTTCTAAAGCCTGTGAAATATAGGTCTTTTGGTCACCCGTAGTTGGTAAGTACATATCCAACATAAAGTAAAGATATGTAAGCGTGATAAAAAATATAAGAGAAGTTTGTGGATACTTAAGCAGTAGACTTCTTAGTTGCATCATCTACTTTAAACACTTTTAGGGTTAATAAACATCTCACCAGCTATCATTTTTTCTAAAAGTTTAGAATCATTAAAATCATTTAATACTTCATCTGAAAACTTTATGTCTTTTAAGTCTAGTTCACCCATCTCTTTTGAGTAAGCATCACCCTTAAAACACTGTGCATAACCTGTTGCTGTTTCATGAACGATAACAGAGTTTACCTTTACCTCTTTTTCACCATTAAGTGTAGAAGTAAGTTTTAAAAGTGCATCAATGAGAACAAAGATAACACGAGAAAACTGTTCCGCAGAAGGTGAAACAGGAAGTTCTACCCATCTAACAGAGTGTTTTTTCATATCTTTTATGTAAGAGTCTTCATCCTCACTCCAAAGTGCAATAGCATGATCAAAAGACTCTATCAAATCTTTCATATTTTGTTTCATCAAACCAAAGTCATAAACCATCTGTCCATTATCTAAAAAGTTTGACTCAAAAAGAACTTCTATGATGTAAGAGTGTCCGTGAACAGAGCTACGACATTTGACGCTAGAGCACCCTCTAACGATATGAGCATTTTCAAATTTAAACTGTTTTCTGATAATCATTTATACACCTTTATTTACATCCCAAATTCTTATATGAAGCCTATCACTAAAATTATACCCTTTTGCCTTACAAAACTCTATAAGAGGTTCACTGTTTCTCTCTACTTCCTCTTTAGAACCACCAACCGGCATGCAATACACTGCTGTTTTAGGAGAATGAACTAGAATTTCAGAGAGTTCTTCTTCTAGCCCTAAATTAATAGACTCAGCATCTATACTAAACTTAAAAAAAGCATCTTTAGCATTTCTAGCGATATTATAAATCACATCACCACGTACACGTTTATTTAAAGGTTCAAGAGAGTTGGTGAGTTTAACTGAAAGTGCGAAAAAGCATTCTTTATAAACAGGAAACTTCTCAAAATCAACATCAAGAGAACCATTTGTCTCAAAAGTTATACGGTGTCCTTTTTTTATAAGTGCTTCTAAAAAGTCTGTGAAAATCTCATCATTTGCATAAATAAGTGGTTCCCCACCTGTTAATACTATATCGACTGGACCGGGAAGTTCATATAGGTCTAAAACACTTAAAAGTTCCCCAGTTTTACTTATGGGTATCCAACTATCAGAAAAGTGTTCTTTGTTTACCGCATACACAGTATCACAGCCAAGTACCACTGTACCATCAGTCGCTGTCTCCTTGCATCCAAAACCTTCACACTTCATATTACATCCACCAAAACGGAAAAAAAGACTAGGGCTACCTACATACTTTCCCTCACCTTGAATAGAGTAAAAATGCTCTACGAGATATATCACGTCTTAGCCACCTGTTTCATAAAAGGCACGAGTAGAGACTTCATCATCATCTCCACCCCAACGGTTCTTCTCAGGTTTTGTGCGTACAACTTCTTTTAAAACTGCTGCTGCACCCTTAATATCTCCGCGTTTAATAGACTCAGAGATACTCATAGCCTCATCAAAATACAAACATGGAATTAAGTTACCCTCTGCTGTAAGGCGAATTCGGTTACATTGTTTACAAAAGTCATCTGCATATGGTTCGATGATTCCAAATCTATAACCATCTTTCATAGTATAATAATGAGAAGGAGAAGTACCATCAAAACCATCATCACTAAACTCATATTTTTCACGTAAAATTGCTAAAAGTTCAGGAGACTTTAGCCCACTAATACCTTCTTTAGCATGTTTATTTTCCATATACTCGATAAAACGAACACTCATATTTCGTTCTTTACAGAACTCTAAAACATCAATAATCTCATTTACATTCACAGTATGCATTGGGACCATATTTACTTTTACTTTGAGACCAACTTTAAGTGCTTCTTCTACACCTTCTAAAACATTTTTGAGCACATCTCTTCCGGCTATATCTTTTGCCACTTCAGGTTTTAGGGTATCAATACTTACATTGATACGCTTAAGTCCTGCATCTTTAAGCAGCTGAGCAGTGCCTTTTAAAAGAAAGGCATTAGTAGTCATTGCTAAATCAATACTCGGTTCGTAATCATAAATCATTTTGATAAATTTGTCTAAGTCTTCGCGAAGAAGTGGTTCCCCACCTGTAATACGAATCTTTTTTATACCCTCATCAATTGCAACTTTCATAAATTCAAAAAGTTCTTCAAATGATAATAGGTTCTCTTTTGGAACCCAAGAGAAGGGCTTTTCTGGCATACAGTAGGTACATCTAAAATTACAGCGTTCTGTTACTGAAACACGTAAGTAGTCAACTACTCTGTCATAACTATCAATGAGCATATAATATCCCTAATTCTTTAATTAGTGCCATTATACCCTGAGCAGTTGAAAATCACTTTAGTTATTATTCCCAACCAGCATTTTTATCATAAGAGATAGTTGTCTCATTTTCAGTCTCTACTGAAGCTGGTCTTTTCACTTCTTTTTTGGCTGTATCTTTCATACTTGTGGCTTTAACTTCTTCACTATTTACAGTTTTTGAAGTTTCTTCAGGAGTATGCTCATCAAGATATAGAGCACTCTCATCAGCATCTACTGCTAGTTCATTTCTTTGAACTTGGCTAATCTCTATTTTATCTTGATTATTTTTTATAACTTTTATATAGTAGTTGTTTGAAGCTTGCAAAAATATATCTATAGAAGCACTATCAGTTCCCCTGAGTATTTGTATATTTGTCTGTCCTGGAGTTATTCCAAAACGTGTTTTAAAGTGGTTTGTCAGAGATACTTCTGTATCTTCTTTGTTAATATATACTTTATACTCACCCTCTATTGCCTTTTCATCATCAAGATAAATATAAAGAACTCCCCCACCATAGAATACACTATCTTCTTCCAAACCTACCTCAAGATTTGAGCAAGACACCATAAAAAATGATAATAGACTCATAAGTAATATAGATACTTTTTTCATAAACAACCTTTTGTTTGTATTGACTTATTATACATAAAAATTATAATTTAGTTATAATTTTATATGAAATTTCGTAAATTAAAACAAATAAAACACAATAATAAAGCCACGAAAGTAAATATACTATATGCAAGATATCCTCATAGGATTAAAGCACTAATTACTGATATGTTTATGATTTATATGCCCATCATGTTTTTCATTACCTATGTAATTCTTAGTGGAAAAGATGCACTACAACACTCATCCCTTGCACCACTTATAGCTACTTCACTCTACGGTATCATATATGCAATATTTTTGAGTAAATCTGGTCAAACACCTGGGAAAAAAGCATATGATATTAAAGTCGTGGATTATAAAACACAAGAAAACTTATCATTTATGATTGCATTATGTAGATTTTTTGCATTTTTATTTTCTGCAACTATTATAATTGGTTTGTTAGTTCCATTTTTTAGAAAAGATAATAAAGCACTGCATGATTTGATTTGTGGAACAATTGAGATAAAAAGTTAATTAAAAAGTTAATTAATAAGAATTAAGTGATTAGCTTTGAAGTAGTGAGTTAAATAAGCTCTGACTCCATAAGGAGTCAAACTTTAGTCGCAACAGCGGCGCAAGCGAGATAAAGGAATTTTATTCCTTTATCGGACTATTAATGTAAGTCTTTCCAAACCTGTCTTTTCCAAAGAAATCCAAAGATAGCAAAGATAATAATATAAATCATTACATACTTTCCAGTCTCTTCACGCTCTACTCGTTTTGTATCACCAGCATCTTTTAAGTACTCTATCACTTTTTCAGCTGTATCTGCACTTACACCAACACGAGGCATAGAAGTTTCCTCTAAATAATTTTGAGGATTTTCTATAAACGTAGAGATATAGTGCTCACCACGTGAACGAATATACATACTTAAATCAGGTGGAAGTTTTCCCATATAAGCTTTAAGAGAATCTTTGTAGTCTAAGACTTGAATGTCAAATGACAATTCATCACGTTTGTGCTTAAATGTACCCTTTGTACCAATCTGTGTCCATTTCTCATATGCCATAGCTGGAGTTAAATCTTCTGATGCAACTGCAATTGACTTTAAGTAAGTAACCATATCTGCAGTCTCTTGATCAATATCACCACCGGCTCCATAAAAAGGAATCATAGGGTGCATTTCACCTTTATCAACATTAAATGAATGCTCAACAATCAGTGTATGTCCTGGATTTTTGATAAGTGCATTTAAAAACTTCTCATCATATACAACACCTGCATTAGATAAATCAGGTGGGTTAACACCATAAACAGCAGCTGCACTCACAGCATCCATAGGTGCTGTAATACCTGCAACATTTATAGAGTGACAACCAGTACATGCACCAGCTCCCATAACAAGCTCTTTACCACGAGATACATCACCTGTTTTAGTAACAGCAGGTAAATCAGTATAAGTAAAAGCTTCACTCTCTACATGTTTATGTAGATTCTTATGTGCAAACGGTTCTACAAGATAGTAAGTCACAAGAGTAAAAACGGTAACAACAACTAGTATTAATAATTCTTTCATTTTCTACTCCTTAAACTTTTTTTTCAAAATATGTGATAATTGGTAATGCTATCCACAGTCCAATAAAGACAAGTGCAGCAACTAAACCAATAGTACTAAAAGCACCTTCTGGAGGCAATTTACCCATAGAAGTAAGTGCTATCATATCGATAAGCATTGCCCAAAACCAGTACTTAAATAGACCACGACGAGATGCAGGAACTGCATTTGGACTTCTATCTAAAAATGGAAGTGCCACAAAAATACCTTGTGCAAATGCGAATGCCATCAAACCAACATCAGTTGAGAACGGACGTAAAATCTCATAAGACCATAAGAAATACCACTCAGGGTAGATATGTGCTGGAGTTTTAAGTCCATCTGCTGGGTCAAAGTTTACAGGGTCCATAGCAAAACCATAATGATAAAATACAAGATAGAAGAAAAATACTAGGTAAAATCCAACTACCATCATATCTTTAGACATAAAATCATTCGCAAAACGAATAACCTTACTTCCAGCCTTATCACCAGCTAAATACTTCTCAGACTCTTTATCAAAGTCTATCTCTTCACCATCTTGATTATTCACATGAGGAATACGTAGTGCAGCAAAGTGAAGACCAATAAGCCCAATAATTGCTAAAGGTACAAGCAATACATGTAGCATGAAAAATCTAGTTAAGAATGCCTGAGCAGGAACATAATCCCCACGAATCCACTCAACTAAACCATCAGCATGTAAAGATCCACCAGCAAAAAGGTTAGTGATAACCATACCAGCCCAGTAAGACATTTGACCCCATGGAAGCATATAACCTGAGAATGCCTCAGTTGAAAATGCGATAAAAAGAAGCATACCAGAGATCCAAATCATCTCTCTACCCTTTTTATATGAACCGTAATAAATTCCTGTGAACATATGTATGTATATGATAAGAAAAACTACAGATGCTGCAACACCGTGAATATGTCTCCATAACCAACCATAACCAACTTCTCTCATAATAGTAAAGTTTACACTATCAAACGCAGTATCAACATTTGGTTGATAATACATTAAAAGAAAAATCCCTGAAACTAAAAGAAGTACGAAAGTGACTACAAGAATCATACCCATTGCCCAAAGGAAGTTAATATTTTTAGGAATCCAATACTCAGATGCCAAAACCTTTTCTACTTTTACGATTGCTAAACGCTGATCCAGCCAATCTTTTATACTTGTAGCTTTTGTAAAATTTGCCATTGTTTCCCTTTAGAGCGTAATGCCGTTTTCTTTCATAGATTTGTATTCTAAACCTTCTTCACCCAGTACTAATGTGTTTCCATCAATTTTAAAAGGAGGAACATCTAGGGCACGAGGAGGAGGAGATTTTGTTACAGCACCTGTAAAGTCATACATACCACCATGACAAGCACATAGGAATTTTTTAGTGTCTTTTTCATAACTAGGGATACATCCAAGGTGTGTACAAAGAGCAATGTTAACCATATAATGGCTACCGTTAATTACAATAGTACGTTTCTTTTGTGTTTCATCAAGTTTTGCAGTCATTTCTGGAGTATATTTAAGAACGAAGACCGGTTTCCCTCTCCACTTCTCTGTAATGACTTCATTTTCATTGTAGTCACTCATATCAAGAGTCGTAAAACCAGCAGCTTTTACACTTGGAAGAGGATCCCAAGACTTTTTCATTGCAAAAAGTGAAGCAACTGCACCAACCGCTGCAACACCACCAAATGCCTTACCCATAAAACCTCTACGGCTATTATCTTTCATATTTATCTCACTTATTAGGATGTTTGCAATTATTATACTCAAAATTTATATAATTTGTGTAAAGTTTAGTTAAGTTCGATAAACTTCTTTACTTTCTAAGCATATTTATCTATTTTCACTATTTACTTGAGGGGTTAAATTATAATATTTATTTATATAGATAAATATTATTTTCACTATTCTCTTTGGCATGATACATTGCTTTATCAGTGATAGTAGCTATGGCTACTGTAAATTCTTCCTAAGTCTAAGAAGAGTAAACTTACTATATATTCTTATCTTAAAATACTAGGAATAGAGATAAATGTAATGGGTTCTATAATGAAAGATATCAGAATCAACTGTACTAATTGATAAAAGTCTCTTTATTATCTTTTACAGATAGCGAATCTTCTACTTGTAGAGGTGTATTATCAATACTATCGTAAATAAAATTTGTCTTATTTTATTTACTGTTGAAATTCAAACTATTTAGAATGAACTTCTTTCTTATCTCTCGCAGCAATTTTGATGTAAATATGCAGTATTTCAATAGCTGCTGGTGTAATACCGCTGATATTCATAGCAGCTTGAAGTGTTGGAGGAGCAAAGCTTTTTAGTTTTTCTTGTACTTCTTTAGAAAGTCCACTGACACCAGTAAAGTCAAAACCTTCTGGAATACTAATTTTAAGATATTTTTTCATTCTTCTTATTTCATCACTTTGTTTGTCTATATAACGGGCATATTTACCCTCTACTAGAATCTCTTCTTTTATATAGTCATCAAATTTTGCTAACTCTGGAACAATTTTAAGCATTTTTTCTACATCAAAACTTTTACGAGCTATAAGCTGTTGTGCAGTTGAGACATCTTTTAATGGTTGCTCATCTATCTCAGCTAAAAGTGCATTAAACTCTTTGTTTGGAGTAAACTTTGTATCTTCTAAAAGTTGCGCACCGTATTTAATCTGCTCATCTTTTAGTTTTACACGTTCATACTCTTTATCATCAATGAGACCAAGGGCATGTCCATACTTACCAAGTCTAGTATCAGCCGACTCTTCGCGTAAAAGAAGTCTGTACTCTGCACGAGAAGTGAACATTCTGTATGGCTCATTTGTTCCTTTTGTAACAAGGTCATCTATCAGAACACCGATATAAGCTTCATCGCGTCCAAGGATAAGTGGGTCTTTTCCTTGTAAACTCAGTCCTGCATTTATACCAGCCATAATACCTTGGGCAGCTGCTTCTTCATAACCAGTTGTACCGTTAATCTGACCAGCACAGTAAAGTCCTGAAATCTTTTTTGTCTCTAGTGTATGACGAAGTTCTCGAGGGTCTACAAAGTCATACTCTATGGCATAACCATAACGAACAACCTTCGCGTTTTCCATTCCTACAACAGACTGAATCATCTCGCGTTGTACTTCTGGTGGAAGTGAAGTTGAAAGACCATTTATATAACACTCAGTATTGTCCATAGTTTGTGGCTCTATGAAAAGGTGGTGTCTATCTTTTTCGGCAAACTTACTTACCTTATCTTCTATACTCGGGCAGTAGCGAGGAGAGTTTCCTTCTATCTGACCTGTAAAAAGTGGTGCTCTGTAAAAGTTACTTGAGATAATCTCATGTGTTAAAGGGTTTGTGTATGCGATGTAACAAGGAAGTTGTTTTTTAGTAGCACGAAACTCTTCACGATTTGTTCTAAAAGAAAAAGGGCTTGGAAGTTCGTCTCCACCCTGCTCTTCCATAACAGAAAAATCAATAGTAGAACTGTCAATACGAGCACAAGTTCCAGTCTTTAAACGTGCAAGGTTTAGTCCTGCATCATTTTTAAGTGAGGCAGATAAACCCTCACTTCTTTCTTCTCCGTAACGACCCGCTTTTTTCTGAATCTCTCCAACATGAATGATTCCATTTAAAAATGTACCTGAAGTAATGATAACTTTAGTAGCCATATAGTCATTTAAAAGGTCAGTTTTCACACCTTTTACAACACCGTCTTCAATGATGAGTGACTCAACTGTCTCTTGTGCAAGTGCAAGATTCTTTGTGTTAAGTATCACATTTCTAGCGATAACTCTGTACTTATCCATATCTATCTGAGCACGGCTTCCACGAACAGCAGGCCCTTTTGTCTGGTTGAGTATGCGAAACTGTATTCCAGCCTCATCAGTAATAAGTCCCATCTCACCACCAAGAGCATCAAGTTCACGAACTAAATGCCCTTTAGCAAGTCCACCAACAGCAGGGTTACACGAAGTAGCCCCAACATTTTCAGCTAGCATAGAGATTAAAAGAGTGTTGTGTCCCATTCTAGCCGCTGCTAAAGAAGCCTCAACACCTGCATGACCACCACCTACTACTATTACATCATAATTCATTCTATTTCCCCTGAGTTTTAGCACTAGTTTTTATAAGTGGTTGTATTAGCCAATGAGTTAATACGACCACTTATAAAAACTTACACAATTTTATTAAAGCGAATTTTAGCATTTTTGAGTATCATTTGCATAATATATACTAAATTAGTTACACATTTTAAGATGTAAGGATAAACGCAGTGATAAATAAAGCAAATGCAGCTTACAATGCAAAAGATTATAAAACAGCATATGAACTCTACTCTGTACTCGCTAAAGAGGGTGATGCAACAGCACAAACCTCTCTAGCTTTTATGTACCAAAATGCACAAGGTTGTGAGAGAAATGAAAAAGCAACACTAGAACTTTATACTCTAGCCGCAGAGGCAAAACAGCCATATGCACTTTTTAACTTAGCAATCCTTTATGAAAATGGTATTGGTGGAGTAGAACATGACCAGTTTAAAGCTCATGAACTTCACCTTGAAGCAGCTGAGCGAGAAGTACCACCAGCACAGTATGAAGTAGCTCTTATGTTCGAGCGCGGTCTTGGCTGTGTACAGAACTATTCTGAGGCTGCATTTTGGTATGAAGAAGCGGCTAAACGTGGACACTATCAAGCCTATAATAACCTTGGTGTTTTATATAAAGAGGGCCATGGAGTAGCACAAGATGATGCAAAAAGCTTCATCTGTTTTAAAAAAGCTTCAGAGGGTGGACTTGCTCAAGGTCATTATAACCTTGGACTTATGTATGATCAAGGTAAAGGTTGTGAAACTGACAACGATATGGCACTAGACCTTTGTCGTAAAGCAGCTTATGCTGGACACGAAAAAGCTAAAGTTATTATTGAAGGCCTTCAAAGTGATGGCAAGATAGTTTTTTAAGGATTTATTATTTTTACAGGTTTAATCAGAGAAATTGCAAGTGTTAAAAGTCTAATAGGTTCAACTCTTAGTATCAAGGCATGCCTTGAAACAAACTTAGGCGATAGCATAGCTATCAACGGTGCTTGTTTAACAGTTACTTCTGTAGCTAGTGATGGTTTTAGTGTTGAACTTTCTCCTGAAAGCCAAAAACACCTAGTGATGGCTAACTATAAAAATGAAGTTCATATTGAACCTGCTATGGCTATGGGTGATAGATTTGAGGGGCATATAGTTCAAGGGCATATTGATGCTATTGGGACTATTACTGATATCAAAAACCTTGGTAACTCTTATGATGTATTTATCAAAGTAGATAAAAAGCATATAGGGTTTATCGTTCCTAAAGGCTCTATCACCATTGATGGAGTAAGCCTTACTGTAAATGATGTAAACGCTGATACTTGTCGTTTAACTATCATTCCCCACACTATGAAAGAGACTCTTTTTAAAAACTATAAAAAGGGAACACAGGTCAATGTTGAGACAGATATGTTCGCTAGATATGTTTCACACATCATCAAACACCAAACGCAGACTGACTCACTCTCATGGGGTGAAGTCGACGCAATAAATGCTTCTTTTTAAAAGAAGCTAAATGATATTGCATTTTGTCATACTTTCTTAGATAAACTCAAAAAACTACTATAATTATTTTGTTACATTAGGATACACAATCAAAAATCGAGTACTAAAAGACATTTTCGGACATAATAGTTTTCGTGACTTACAAGAGGAAGGTGTTGATGCCATTTTAAATGGACAAGACCTGCTTATGATACTACCGACGGGTGGAGGAAAGTCTCTTGTTTTTCAACTCCCAACCATGATGATGGAGGGTATAACTATAGTTGTCTCCCCTCTTATTGCCCTTATGCAAGACCAAGTAGCAGCCCTTCAAGCCCAAAAAATAAATGCACAGATGATAAGTTCTGCACAAAGTTATGAAGAAGTTGACGACATTATGTACGCTGCTGTAAGCGGTGACTTAAAGTTTTTATACCTCTCACCTGAGCGTTTAAATAATGGTCGAACTCTTGATTTTTTACATAACCTAAACATTAACTTTTTTGTAATCGATGAAGCACACTGTATCTCGCAATGGGGTCATGAGTTTCGTGATGATTACCGTTCTTTGGGTAACTTAAAAGCCAACTTCCCCTACACAACTATAGCTGCGTTTACTGCAACCAGTACCGATAATGTAACAGCTGATATCTTGCGTGAACTTAGAGTGACTGATCCTAAAGTACTTAAAGGTAGAGTCTTTAGAGAGAATATTTTTATATCGGCAGAACGTCGCATAAGTAATGGTCAAGCACAACTCAAAAACTTTTTACTTCGTCACAAAGATGAGTCTGGTATCATCTATGTTAGTAGCCGTAAAAAAACAGAAGAACTCTCCAGTTTTCTTAACCAAGCTGGTTATAAATCTCTCCCTTACCATGCAGGTCTTCCCCAACATGTACGTGAGCAAAACTTTAAAATATTTGTAAATGACAAAGTTGACATTATGGTAGCAACCATCGCGTTTGGAATGGGAATAGATAAGAGTGACATTCGTTTTGTAGTGCATATGAGTCTTCCTAAGTCACAAGAGAACTACTACCAAGAGATAGGTCGTGCTGGGCGTGATGGAGATGATAGTGAAGTTCTACTGCTCTTTAATGCAGGTGATATAGTTCTACATAAACGCTTTTTAGGCGACATTCAAAATGAAGACTACAAAGCCCATTTAGAGACAAAAATAGACCAGATATATAAGTACTCAACATCTGAGTTATGTTTTCATCAACAGTTAGCTGAGTACTTTGATGATACCTTAGACCCTTGTAAAGATAGATGTGACAACTGTTTAAGTTCTGATGATAAACGCCAAGACATCACCAAAGAAGCACAGATGATACTTTCCGCTATTTATAAAACTGACCAAGGTTTTGGTAAAAACTATGTCATTGATATTTTACGTGGTTCATCCGAGCAAAAACTCCTAACTAATGGTGCAGATAAGTTATCTATGTACGGTATAGGTTTAGATTTGAGTAAAAAAGAGTGGTTTGTAATAGTTGAACGTCTTATTGAACTTAAAATAGTTTCACTCGGTGACTTTAGTGTTTTAAAACTTACAAGTGATGCTATAGATGTTTTAAAATCACTTAAACTTGTAGATATTAAGTCTTCGCGTTTAGTCATAAATATCAAAGAGAAAAAAGTCAAACAAGATAAAGAGTTTGACTATGATGAAGAGCTTTTTGAACTCCTTCGGACTAAACGCAGTGAGCTCGCATCTGAGATGGGAGTACCTGCCTACATTATCTTTACCGATAAAACGCTCAAACATTTAGCAAATGATAAACCAAGTGATAAGACAAGTATGCTGGAAGTAAATGGAATTGGAGCGAAGAAGTACGATCAATTTGGAGAAGATTTTTTAAGTATTATTAACGATTAAAAATCGAGGGTAAATCCAACTCCGATGTTATAGCCTTCTAAACCGCTTGAACTTACAGTGCTTGCTTCAAAGAAAAAATGCGAAGCCCACCAAGGTTTGTCTGGAGTATTATAATAAACCACTCCACCTAAAGAACTGTATGTATCAAAACCAACAACATCCTTTACAGTTCCACTCAAGTAGTTTGCATTATAATAGCCCTCTAATGTAATACTGTTCGCATCAAACTCTAAAAGTTTTGGAGTCTCACAACCTAGGGATAATGTAGTCACACTGGACTCAGAACTAAACTTTGTTAAAGAATCAAATGTAAATGTAGACTTTGTTTCATACATTTTATAAGTCAAAATAGCATAAGGTTTATACTCATTGATAGTAGGTCTATATTCAATGTTTGCAAAGAACTCATAACTTAGATTGTCATTGTAGTTTTGAGAAAAGAAGTCTTCTATAGCATCACCAATACTATCATCAGGCTTTTTCACACTTGCACCTGACTTTGAGTAAATTAACTCAAGCCCAGCCATAGCACTTAAATCAGAGCTAAACTTATAACGAGCACCACCACCTAGTCCTGCTGTATATGTACGAAGATGGTTTTCATAGTTTAATCGAACATCTGAAGCTATATCCGTTTCTTTAGAGATAAAAACACGACTATAGCCTACATTTCCTACTATAAAGTAGTTGATACTGCTGTCTGACTTTAAATGATAAGTAAAAGGCAGATGATAGACTTCCATATCTACACCTACATTTGTAAAACGATATAGACCTGAGTTTAGTCCCTCTTGAGAGGTAAAGATAAGTAGTGTATTTATAGAAGCGATATATGCTTCTTTTGCTAACTCTTCAACTGACTTGGCACTAACTAATGTACTTAAAAGAGCTACTAATACTAAAAATATAATTTTCATATTTGATTATCTCGTAAAGATATAACATCAGGGTTACAAGACATTTTGTGCTCTACATTCACAAGTGTAAAGTTTTTTAGCTCTTCGAATGATGCAACAGTAGCCCCACGAAAGTCCTTGCCTTCATTAAGATAGACTTTAAAGCCATTCTCATAAAGCCCAATTCGAGTTTTTAGTGCGATAGAGTAAGTAGTTAAAACACCATCATCTGTCATAGCTTTTTTTATATCGCTAAAATACTCTTTTGTCCAAAGAATAGGATTAGAACTCGGAGAAAAAGCATCCTGATAAACTATGTCAAACTTATTTTCAAACTTTCGTATATACTCTCTCGCATCCCCTAAAAACACCTCAATATATACAAATTCATCTTCATACATACCATTTCTGCTAAGTGCTATAATAATCTCTTTAAAATCTTTAAATTCATCTGGATAAGTAAAGTTCTCTAAAGAAGCTACTAAGGTCTCATCTAATTCAGGGGAGTAAATATATAGTTTTGTTTGGGGTCTGTTTTGTTTATAGTAAAGAAGTGTAGCGAGGGTGTTAAAACCTAAACCGTAACATATGTCTAGTATATGTACTTCAGCCTTGTCAACTACACTAAATGCAGGAATAACATGTTTTACTAGAGACTCTTTAAGTGCTCCATCTTTTGTGGAATGATAGTGTTCAGCATACTCCTCAGAATATGCTGTATAAGAGCCATCATCACTTAGAATCTCAGTATGCTTGTCGCTGTTAAATTGTTTCAATTATAAAAAATATTAACCGTTTATCTCTTTTAATTTCTTCTTGCTAAGTTGAAGTTTTTCATTATCCATGATACCGATTTTCTCGTGCAAAATATCACTTGCTATTTTTTTAGCATTTTTAAGTGAATGCATCTCAGATGTACCACATTGGTAGATGTTTAACTCTGGGATATCTGCTTCACTTTTAACTTCTAAAACATCAGCCATAGCTTTTTTCCATGCTTTTGCAACTTTTTTCTCAGATGGTTTACCAAGAACTGACATGTAAAAACCGGTGCGACAACCCATAGGAGAAAGGTCAATTATCTCTACTTTTTTAGAGTTTAAATGGTTTCTCATAAATCCAGCAAAAAGGTGCTCTAGAGTGTGAATACCACGACTGTCCATTTTGCTAACATTTGGTACACAAAAACGTAGATCGTAAACAGTAATATCATCACCTGATGGCGTTTTCATTCCCTTAGCTTTACGAACAGCAGGGGCAGGCATAATTGTATGGTCAACAGTAAAAGAGTCTAATAATGGCATAAATATTCCTTAGTTTTATTTAAGCTCATTATATCTTCTTTTGATAAAAATACATACAAACCTGATACAATACTCTCAATAAAACAAGAGGATAGACTCATGAAAGATTTTACATATTTCAACCCTACAAAAATAGAATTTGGTCGCGGTAAAGAAAAAGAGATAGGCCGTTATATAAAAGAAGCTGGAATTACTAAAGTACTTTTTGTCTACGGAATGAATAGCATCAAAAAAAGTGGTTTATATGATGAAACAATTATCTCTTTAAAGAAATATGGTGTTGAATATATAGAATTGAATAATGTAGTGAGTAACCCTCTTTTATCGCGTGTAAATGATGGTATACAACTTGCCCGAGAGACAGAAGTTCAAGCTATTTTAGGTGTAGGTGGAGGTTCTGTGGCCGACACGATTAAAGCTATTGCGGTAGGAGTTAAGTACGAGGGTGATGTCTGGGACTTTTTCTCAAATAAGGCAATTATAAAAGAGGCCCTTCCTGTTTTTACAGTTATGACACTAGCAGCAACAGCGAGTGAGATGAATGGTAACTCGGTTATCACACATGATGAGACTAAAGAAAAGTTTTCCATTGCATCTGTTTTAGTTAATCCTGTTGTTTCTGTCATCAACCCTGAGTTAATGGCTTCCGTCTCCTCAGACTACCTTGCATACTCAGCAGTTGATGCTATTGCTCATGTGATAGAGATGTACTTTACTGCTACTTATCATAGTGACTTTAACTCACGACTTGTTGAGTCTATCATAAAGTCTATGATGAGCACTACGGAGATCTTACTCGTAAGTCCTGATGATTATAATGCTAGAGGTGAGTTTGCTTGGATAGCGACACAGGCCTTAAATGGTTTAACACCAACTGGAACAGAGGGTGGAACTTTTCCTAACCATATGATAGAACATGCTCTCTCAGCCTTGTATAACGTTCCTCATGGTGCAGGACTCTCGGTTGTGATTCCAGCATGGATGAAATGGCATAAAAATCAAAATATAAATCAGTATCAAAGATTTGCTAGAGAAATATTTAATTTAGAAAGTGCAGATGAGGGTATTTATGCTCTTGAAGCTTGGTTTAAAAAGATAGGTTCTCCCGTTACCTTAGAAGCTTTAAATGTTCCAAAAGAGGACATAAATGCTATTGCTAAAAATGCTTATCATATTGCAACTGTATGGGGTTATTCTAAAGACTATTGTGAGAATGACATTATAGAAATACTAAAAAAAGCCTAAGGACTTATCTCCTTAGCTTTTTGGCCTCTAAGTATTTTATAGCTTCTAGAGCATCTTTGAGAACAATCTTTGTATGTTCTTCTAAAGAGCTCTGTGTTCCATAACCACTTAATACCCCTATAGAGTTTACCTCTGCGTTTATAGCACTAATGAGGTCCATTTTTGTATCACCTATCATCCAAATCTCTTTACCCTGTGTATCAAAACTCTCAAGAGCTTTTAGTATTGGTTCCTCGTGAGGTTTTGGATTCTGTACATGTTCTCGTCCAATTAATACTTCAAAATAATCCATCAGTTCAAAATGTTCCATTATAACTTGAGAATATTTCCCTGTTTTAGTTGTCACTATCCCAATCTCAGCTATTGTCTTTGCCAAAAGTACAGCCTCTTTGGCACCTTCAAGTAAATATGTTTTTTGACATGATATAACTCTATAATACTCTTTATATGTAAGAACAATTTTCTCAATTAGCTCCTCTTCAACTCCTAAGTCTCTGTACATTACTTCAAGTGGATAACCTATAAGTGCTTTTATCTCTTCATCACTTGGATGAGTCTTTTTATAAACATCAAAAGAGTGATGAAAACCCTCTAAAATTGCATCAGTTGAATCTATCAGTGTACCGTCTAAATCAAATAAAATTATCATTATTCTTTTTCCCATTGTATGTAGTTATGCCAAATTCCACCAAGTGCAGGTGTGACATTTTTTACTCGTTTGTCTACAGCAGATATAGAGTTTGGAATGAAAAGAAAGAGATAAGGATTATCATCTGTTATGACTTTAAACATCTCTCTCCATTTTTCTCCGAGTTCTTCTCTGTCTATCATACTTTGTGACTCTTCTATCATTTTATTCACCTTAGGATTGTTATATCCTACAAGGTTAAAACCGCCCTTTTTATCACTATCTTTATGCCAAAAAAGATAAGGATCCGGTGTAGGTGAGAGTCCCCAACCAAGAAGGACACTATCAAACTCATGAGGGAAAACAACCATATTTAAAAATGCCTGCCACTCCATTACTCTTAGTGTAACTATGACTCCAGCTTTTTTTAATTGATGTTGCAGTATTTGTGCTGCATAAGGACGGATAGGACTAGAGTTTGAAGTCACTATTTCAAATGTAAAAGGATTCTCTTCATCATACCCAGCCTCTTTGAGTAATTTTTTTGCTTCTTTTATATCCAAAGTTGGAACAGCTACATCTTTGTTAAATGCTACAGTTCCAGGTAAAAAAGGTCCAGAACATACCTGTGCATGTTTAAAATATAAAATGTCAATTAACTCTTGTCTGTCTATAGCTAAAGAGAGGGCCTGGCGGACTCTAGCATCTTGAAACTTCTTCAAACGCAGGTTAAACCCTAAGTAGGTGTAAGAGAGACTTATCTTCTCATAGATATTAAACTTAGTAAAAAAGTCATCATGTAACTGTCTCTCATAAGCCATAGGCTCTATACTTCCAAGGTCTAGTTGACTTGATTTTAGCATCAAAAATCGTGTCATTGGGTCAGCTATAACATGAAAACTTATCTTATCTATTTTTGCCCTACCCTCGAAGTACTCATCAAATGCAGCAAGTACTATGTTTTTTGAAAACTCTAGTTGTTCTAGTTTATATGCACCTGTACCAATTGGTGCTGTGTTGAACTTTGAACTCATCATATTTTCTTCATCTCTTAAAATATGCTCAGGAAGTATCCCCATCATCCAAGTCTCTAAAGCTTTAAAGTAAGCCTGTTTATACTTTACTTCTACAGTATATTTATCAAGAACTTTTACACTCTCTACAAAACGAAAACCTGCGCTATATGGTGAAGAAATCTTATCTGAGATAAGTGTTTGGTAGGTAAAGAGTACATCTTTAGCACTAAAGTGAGCACCATCATGCCAGAGTACATTATGTCTAAGTTCAAAAATGAGAGTCTTATCATCTTGAAAATAAAACTTATCTGCTAAATCACCTATAATTTTTTTTGAATCCTTGTCAAACTTCACAAGACCATTAAACAAAAATCCTGCTATCTCCGATGATGATGAATCTGTTGCTAAAATTGGGTTCAGGCGTGCTGGATTTGTCGAAGTCGCAAGGTGCAAGCTTGAAGCTTCTAGGCTCCATGTAAAAAGTAAAAAAAGAAGAAACTTCATACTTAGTTTAAACTTTTACCATTTACACTTGCTTTTGCATCTATAAACTTAAATGAAAAAATATAATCATCACCATCCTCTTTCTCATAACCATTAAATCGCTCAAGAATGAAGTTATTCTTTTCTAGTTTTGTATACATCTCTTTTGAAATTCTAATTTCACTCTCTACAGATATATTTGGTATTGCCATCAAAGGTGAGACTTGCATTTTTTGTACTAAGTCTTTATCTTCTTTGAATGTAAAGTTTGACTTTATATCAAATCCTTTTATAGAATGATCACTATTTTTAGAAAACTCTTCAAGTGAAAAATCTGCGATCTCTAGTACGATACCCTTACTTAAAAGTGTCATAGAACTAGTCTGGAGTGCCTCAGTTGAAGCTACTGTCATCATAGTATTGTTTTGGGACAAAAGCTGTGTAAAGTTTGTATATTCTTTTTTATCGAGTCCACTTAAAGCTACATCAAAATTAAATTTTTCCATATTAAATGTAACTTGTTCTGAACTAAACTCTAAACTTTTTATTGATGTTCTTGAGTTAATCTGTGTACTTAAACCTTGCTCATTTGATGAAGCATTTGCTCTAAGTTTTTCCATACTCATATTTACATCATTGCCTGTTCCCTTTAAACTTACAAGTGTTTTTTCTACATCTACACTTGTAATATAGGTATTTGTAGACTCAAAATTACTCGTACTTTTAAACTTCTTCAAAAGAATGTTAAGACTTTTTTCATCCCGAGATACATCAAAATGTAACTCTTTTACTTTTGAGCTTAACTCTTTTGGTGCAAGTAACTCTCCATTACCCTGAAACTTTGCCTTTTCTATAGCGAGTATAAGTTTTGTACCATCTTTAAGTACATGCTTCTCATTTATATCTTTGATATAACCCTTAAAGTCATCATTTAAAAGGTTATACTCAATATGATATAAAACTCCCTTATTTTGTAAAAAATTCTCTGTATAATTATAAAAATCTATATCACTAAGTTTGAGTTCTTCACTCATTTTTGGGGAAAGTTCCATTGGATATATCTCTATCTCAAAAGCTTTAGCAAAAGGAAGGTTTGAGTACTCTATATCAGCACCAATAAGTACACCTTCAAGCATTGCATTAACATAAGAAGGTATCTGTTTATCTGAGTACTGCTTAAGATGGTTTAAAAAGTTTTGTGAGTCTTTGAGTAAAAATTCAAAATGTCTTGAGGTATTTAGATAACTTGAATGACTTTCGTCTTTACTTGTCTCTAAACCAAATGATTTAAGCTCAACTAGTCTTTCATCTATACTATTTTTTATAAAGCTATTACCAATACTTGGAAGGGAGGCGATGCTAAGTAGTAAAATAACTACTGCGAGAATACTTTTTTTCATGATAATACCTTTAGCTTGTCTAAGTTAAAGGTATTATAGTTAAATAGGGTAACTAGTTAGCTTCTATAAATCTATCATGAAGTTCTTGAACTGGGCGTTCATTATCAACATAAAACTTTCTAAAATGTTTTATCTGCTCCATTGATGCTTCTTGTGGTTTCTTTAAAAGATACCATTGAACATTTTCAGAACATGGAGGTGTTGTAAGAGAACCTACATAATGATAATAGTGTGCTGTCTCTAAAGGTACAAAATCTTGAGCGTCTAACTGAACTGTAGAACCAACATTATTTATAATTTTTTCTAAAGCCTTATTTTTTGCTCCGACTTCAAAGAAAACTGCTACAACTGCTAACTGTTTTGTTTTTGGATTTTGGTGAACCATATGTGCAACCATATCAAAACGTTTTCCATCTATCGTATGCTCTGATTGACCATGAAAGTGGTACTGTAAAAGGTCAAAAGTCTCACCATGAAGATTAATGTGTCCACCATGCTCAGGTGTCACTTTGATAGAGTGACCATTATCAATAACTTTTGCTAAACCAGTAATGTCATCATGCATAGTTAAGTCATAAGCATGATTCATCTTCAGTGTTTTACCTGGAATGATATTTACTGGGGATTGGTGTATACCTTTTCCACATGTACCGGAGAACTCTTCCCAGTGTGTAGGACCATTATTTGTTCCATAGTCCCAATGTTTTTCATGTGCTTTATCTGATGCATATAGACCTGCAGTCAAAGCTAATGTAGCTATACTCAATGCTAGTAATTTTTTTTTCATAATTTTTTCCTTTATTTTCTAAAATTTATAGTTTCCTATTACTCGATACTGAGTTAATAGCTTGATCTGTGCATTTAAACTACCATCTATCTTAGCAGATGTATCATTTTTCACCCAGATTCCTTTGAGCTGTAAAGTAAAGGCTTCAGAGGCCTTATACTGCAAAACAATATTGTAATCTTCTTGTAATTTATCAAACCCTATTTTATCAAATACTGTGTTAAGATATGATAGTGTTGTACTAAAACCTTTGAGGCCTAAACTGTCATATTTTTGTGCATAAAGAAACTTTATTCCCTGTGCACCACCTATGTATACACTATCTGCATTTAAGGCTTTGCCATAATTTGATTGAAACAGATTATTTGAGGTAATCATATTTGTAAAAAGTGGTGTTCCATCCCATGGAAGTACTAAACTGTCATGCTTAGTCTCATCTTTTAGAACTTTTGAGTATGCCAAAAGAAACTTTGAACTCGACACAGTCGCACTAAGTTTTAAACCTATAGCATTGCTTGAAATCTTTCCACTGTATTTAGCACTGTTGGCCTCAAAGTAAGTATCTGCATTTCCTATACTTTTTTGATTAATATACTGAACTTCTAAAGAAACTTTAGCCTCTTTTATATTAAGTGAATAAAGCCCACTTAGATATAGTGAGTTCATAAAATCACTCGCATAATAATCATAAAGTTTTAAGGAGTAGTTCTCTCCTTTATGGTTAAGCCCCAACATAGCTACATATCCAGAATTGGAACCTGTAATCGTTTTTGTTTGACTTCCTAAAGCATGCTCTATTATATTTGTAAACACAGAAGATGTTCTTTGTTTAAAAGCACTGTAATAGGCTAAATCAAACTTTGTAGTTTTACCTAGTTTATAATAAAGTGAAGTCCCCTCAACCGCTGAGGGCAAGAGTCTTACTTCTTTAGCATCTATCAGTGGTGTTTTTATCACCTCTCGACCTAGATAAATCCCCATGTTTTTATAATCATATGCTAAATATACTTCACCTAAAACAGAAAAACCATCTCTTGCTATATCACCAGAAGCACCATCTCCCGCTCGCACACCATTGTCTCTTGCTATAAGAGATGCATCTACGTTGCTCCCAAGTAAAAATGGATTTGTAGTCATAAAGGTTACACCACTAGAAAAACCATAGAGGGATGCTGTATCAAAACTAAGTTGACCACCTATAGAGTTAGCATAAGCGGATGTATTTGCTGCGTTTTGTGCTGACTTGTCTTTATCTGTTTGTATATAATAGTACTTTACATTACCACTGACACTGGCTTCATTAAAAACTTCAGCAAGTGTATTTACTTCTGAAGTTGCCAATAGAGCTGATGAGAGTATAAGAGTAGCTAAACTTATATATTTCATTGATTTCCTTTATTAGTCACAATAGTATTTTACTATTAAGAGTATAAAAAAAATATTAAAATTGTACGGATAAGCATAAAAGTGTAAAATTTATATAAAATATTTGGGAAAGAAGAAAGTGTACCAAGACAAAAGTCTTGATACGATAGAGAAGGAAACGATTAACGCTTAGAAAACTGACGAGAACGACGAGCTTTACGCTTACCTGGTTTCTTACGTTCAACAACACGTGAATCACGAGTCATCATACCCTCTGGTTTAAGGATAGCTTTGATTTCTGGGTTAAACTCTACTAGAGCTTTAGAAATACCATGACGAAGAGCATCAGCTTGACCACCAAAACCACCACCTAAAGTAGTAGCAACGATATCAACTGAAGTCTCTTGCTTAGAAAGAACTAATGGTTGCTTAACACGAAGCTTTTTAGCTTCAAGTCCACCTAACCATGCATCTAAAGAAAGACCATTGATTGTCATTGTACCAGTACCTGGAGTTAACCATACTTTTGCGATAGACGCTTTACGTTTACCAGTTGCATAAATTGTATTTGCCATGTTAATCCTTACTTAGCTAATTGTGCAGTGTGAGGGTGTTCAGCACCTGCATATATTTTTAATTTTTTAATCATTTTAGCACCAAGCTTAGTTTTAGGAAGCATACCACGAGCAGATAACTTATAAAGTTTCTCTGGATTTTTCTCTAAAAGTTCAGTCATTTTAACACTCTTAGTTGAACCGAAGTAACCTGAGTGAGAGAAGTACTCTTTGTTAGCTATTTTACCAAGTCCGTTGAACTTAGCCTTAGAAGCATTGATAATAACTACATAGTCACCACAGTCAATGTTAGGAGTCCAACAAGTTTTTCTTTTTCCACGAAGAAGAGTAGCTACTTCAGTCATCATACGACCAAAAGTTTTACCTTCTGCATCAATCAAAATCCATTTTTGATCAATTTGTTCAGTAGTTGCAATTTTAGTAAATTTCATTATGAACCTTTTTATATTTAAATTTAAGCAAACGCGAACGCTTGTTTTAGTGGCGAAAGTATAACCATATAAGCTTACAAGAAGCTTAATTTTAGGTTATTTTAAGTATCAAAAAAGCTTTTATCTTTTGTATAAATAATAATTAAATATATGATTAGTTATAATTAGACTTCTAGTATCAAACTATACAGTGTCAAATTATACACTTTTAAGGATTTATTGCGTGAAGCTCTTTCATTTTACTATTTTTACATTTTTTTTATCTACAGTTTTTGTCACTCAAACACTTGCACAAACAAGTACAAAGTCCTCTCTTAAAGGTAATGGAGAAGTTCTATACAATATACCTCAACAAAAAGTGGACTCTCCCTTGGGCATGTTAAGTGAAGGTCAAGTCTACGGTAGAGTTCGTAGTAATACATTTGTTTTCTCTTCTTTAGATGCAGACGGAGCATACACAACTCCCGTAAGTGCTATAGGAGTTTCTCTTCTTTATAAAAGTGCCTCTTACTCAGGTTTTGACTTTACTGTCGGAGCTTATGCCACTTACTCATTTTTTAATGAGGATGACTTTAGTAAGTATGTAAGACGCCAAAAGGCTAAAGATACCTTTAGTAGATATAACTATGCAAATAAAGATGAAAAATATATGTTGGTCTTGGGACAAGCTAACCTATCTTATACCTATTCTAAAACAAAAATAATCCTTGGTCGCCAACTTGTAGAGACCTTTTACACTCGTAGTAATGATACAAAAATGATTCCCAATAGTTTTGATGGTGTTGTTTTACAATCAGATGATATAAAAAATACAAAAATTACACTCGCTTACCTAAGTCGCCAAAAACTACGAGACCATACTCAGACACATTCCATTTTAATGTACGGGGATGCAAACACCACTTCTTCACTCAAACCACAGTGGAGTGAAAATGATGATAGTGCCATGCATAAGGGTCTCACGTACACAGCACTTAGGGCTTCAGGTAAAACTACTGATGCTCCTCTTGTAGTTCTAAACACTTTAAACAAATCTATCAAAAATCTCAAGCTAAATTTTGCGGCCTATAGTGTTCCTAGTTTAATCTCACAAATCATGCTTGAAGCAAATTATAAAATCCCTGTGGGTTATGTCACTATTACACCTGCATTTAGATATATACAGCAGTTTGATAATGGTGCTGGCGCAGTGGGGGGAGCTTCACTTGGTGGTGAGGCAAGTAGTATCTCTCCTAGTGGATATACAAATCCAGATTCTCTTGATACTAAAATGATTGCAGCTAAACTTGTGACACAGTTTGCTGATATTAAAATAAATCTAGCATATACCGATATTTTAAATGAGGCTGACTTAGTTACTCCCTGGAGAGGTTTTCCGACATCTGGATATACTCGTTCTATGGGAATATATAACTGGAAGGCAAATACAAAATCATATCGGGCTTTCATATCTAAGGGAAGTAATAAGTCTGGAAATTATAAAGATGCTCTGTATATCTTTTCTCTCCTTTATCTCGATGAGGATACAAAAAAAGGTCAAGAGGACAGTATGTATTATTACGCAGGCATAGTAAAAAACCTTCAATCATATCCTGAGCTTCAGTACCGTGTTCGACTTGGTTACCGTGATTTTTACAATGATGCATATAGTTCTAAAGATTATCTTGATGCTCGTTTAGAGTTTAATTATCTTTTTTAAAGTATGCAGATGAAAAAAATACTCTTTTCTCTTTTTCTTTTTTGCCTCACACTCAACGCAGTCACTCTCAACATTGCAGTTGCCGCAAATGTGAGTTATGCGATAGAAGAATTAAAAGTAAAGTTTATAGAGTTACATCCCGATATAGATATAAATATCATCTTAGGAAGTAGTGGAAAACTCACAGCACAGATCAGTCATGGAGCACCTTATGGACTTTTTATGTCTGCAAACATGCTCTACCCTTCTAAACTTTATGAGAGTCAGTTAGCCATAACTAGACCAAAAGTATATGCCAAAGGTACCTTAGCTTTATTTAGTGCAAAAAAAAGAGATTTTTCTTTAGGTATGAAACTCCTAAAGACCAAAGATATACAAAAGATAGCATTAGCAAACCCTAAAACTGCACCTTATGGTAAGGCTGCGTTTGAGACCCTACAAACATCTAAAATATATACAGATATAAAAACAAAACTCATCTTTGCAGAGTCTATCTCACAAACACTTTCATACATCATTACTGCAGCTGATATTGGTTTTATTGCTTCATCTTCACTTTATAGTGCTAAAATGTCTCACTATAAAAAAGGAACACACTGGTTAGAGTTAGACCCTAACCTTTATAGTCCTATAAAACAAGGGGTTGTTTTACTCTCCTTTGGACAAGATACACAAGCCTATAGACTCTTTTACGAGTTTCTTTTTACGATAGATGCACAAAAAATCTTTAAAAAATATGGATATATTATCTGATGAGCCAATTTAGCGCGAGTATTATAAATATACAAAAGCATGATGCTCTTCATATAGTCACATTCCAGACTGAGGGTTTTACTCTTCACATGATGAGTCTTGAGTTAGATGTGAAGATAGGTGTGGGTACGAAGGTTATACTTGGTGTAAAAGCTTCTAGTGTCGCTATCGCTAAAGATTTTAGTGGGGAGTTAAGTTATGCTAACCAACTTGAATTAGTGATACAAAACATACAAGAGGGTGAACTGCTCTGTTCCCTAGACTTAAAAGCTAAAAACTTTGAACTTGAGTCTATTATAACCCTTGCGTCAAAAAATAGAATGAAGCTTCAAGTTACAGACACTATAACAGCGCTTATAAAATCTTCTGATCTTTATATAACAGCGGTGCTTTAAATGTTTGAACCTTTTTATATCAGTTTTAAACTTGCCTCTATTACAGTTTTGATTTTATTTCTTATATCACTTCCTCTAAGTTGGTACCTCTCACAAACTAAATCCAAAATGAAACCTTTTTTAGAAGCACTTACTGCCCTACCTATCGTTTTGCCCCCTTCTGTTTTGGGTTTTTATATTTTAGTTGCACTCTCACAAAACTCACCCTTAGGTGCATTTTTTAAAGATACTTTTGACATTAGTTTAGTGTTTAACTTTACTTCACTTGTCATCGCTAGTTGTTTTTACTCTCTTCCCTTTATGGTGCAACCCTTGCAAAGTGGTTTTGAGTCTTTAAACAAAAATATGCTTGAAGCGAGTTATCTTTGTGGAAAAAGTAAACTACAAACGATTCTTTTTGTAGCGCTTCCAAACATTAAACCCGCACTTATTACAGCTATCATCATCACCTTCGCACATACTGTTGGCGAGTTTGGTGTTGTTCTTATGGTGGGTGGAAGTATTCCAGGGGAGACAAAAGTAGCCTCTGTTGCCATCTATGAGATGGTTGAGATTATGGACTATAAGGGTGCACATATATATAGTGCCATTATGCTTGGTATGAGTTTTGTAGTACTCTTATCTGTTTATACTTTTAATGCTAAACACAAAAGAAAGTTTGGACTATAAGATGATAAAGATAAACATTAAAAAAGCTCTTCACGGTGTTAATGGTGCTATGAGTTTAGATATAGACTTGGATATCAAGCAAGGTGAGTTTATCGCTCTAACAGGCCCTAGTGGTAGTGGAAAGACTACCCTACTTCGTATACTCGCAGGACTAGAAGTTGCAGAGGGTCAAATAGAAGTAAACAAGTCAGTTTGGCTCAAAAACAACAAAAGTATCAAAGCACAAAAACGCTCTATAGGTTTTATGCATCAAGAAAATGCACTTTTTCTTAACATGAGTGTTTTACAAAACCTTCTTTTTGTTACAAATGATTTAGAACTAGCCCTGCGTTTACTCTCTCTTACTGGACTAACCGAGCTCAAAGATAGATATCCAAAAACACTTAGTGGTGGACAAAAACAGCGTGTTAGTTTGTGTCGAGCTATGATGAGAAAACCTGATATTTTACTTCTAGATGAACCATTATCAGCACTTGATGCTAAGATGAGAATACAGCTCCAGTCAGAGATACTAAGCCTTCATAAAGAGTTTAACACTACAACTATCATGGTTTCACATGAGCCTAGTGAGATATATAAACTCTCAACTCGTACGATTGTTTTAGAAAATGGTCAAATTATAAAAGATGGTAAGACTAAAGAGGTACTACTAAAGTCCCAAGGAAGTCAAAAGTTTAGTTTTGAGGGAGAACTCTTAGAGCTTAAAGAGGTAGATGTTATTATCATTGCTATCGTAGCCATAGGCCAGCAGATAGTCGAAATCGTTGTGAGTAAAAAAGAGGCACAAGAGCTAAAAGTAGGTCAAAGGGTTATACTAGGAACTAAAGCTTTCGCTCCTACTATTTTACACCCATCTCTGTGAACTACAAAACTTAAATTCAATACATATACTACTAGACTTAGCAGTTTCAGAATTATCTTGAGCAATATAATTGTGAATGTCTTTAAGCTAGAAACTAGCTTCGTCAGTCCAGTTTATATTTACCATTCTTTGATTCTAAGTTCCATCTCTTTACTTGAAATAGTATTACCATTTTTAGAATCTTCTAAACCCTTTTTTATCATTCTATCAAATGCTAGTTCTTTTATGATTTCATCATATGAAGCATCAGTAGGTAGGGAGTCACTTACATCTTGAGCAATAGTTATCGCTTCAGTCATAGCTTTTCCTCATTATTTGTATTGTTCATTTATAGCAAGAATCAAGTAAATTGGAGCTTAGTACTTTTATTCAAAAGCATATAAATCATTAATTAGTATACTGTCCTCAGATTTTGAGATTTTGTTACGTTCGTCGTGAGCGATAATTATCCCATAGGGTAAATTATTGCGTTCAATATTTTTATTATACCTTCTGTGTACTTGGGCTTGTTGTTTGTTTCTTATTAAGATAACGTGCTAAGACATAAAACGCTAAAGTCACGGGGATAAAGACTAAAGACAATACTTCCCAAAATCAACTTGTCCTACAAAAGCTTTAAAGCTGTAAGCACCTATTATAACTATAATTGTAGTAGTAAAAAAAATAATGTGTTTTTTAAATACAAACTTATATTTATGTTCTATGAAAAATATCAATCCACCGTATATAAAAAGTATTATGAGGTTTATTAATAAATGTTTTATATGTAAAAACCATTTCATTTCATACCCAGTACTCATGACACTTGATTCTTGCATGAGAATAATTTTTGCACTTTCTAAAAAACTTGAAATATTTGTATTAAGTATATAAATCAATCCAAAAAATAAAATAAAATATGATGTCATCATATTCTCTGGAATATCTTTATACTTTTTATTTGAGGATCTAATAATTTTTATTAGTACTACACTAGTAATTAATATAATTACCCATGCAGAAAGTATTGTAGTTGGATGAAAATATGGTGAACTGTTGAATAAGTTAATACTGAAGTTTTTCAGCATGAAAAATGCTTCTACATAAAATTTTATATCTGAAACTATATAGATTGAGTATATGAAAATTGTCATGAATAATATAAAAACTATATTGGATGATATGTTTCCTTGTTTAACTTTTTTAGGTAATAATAAGTTACCTAAAAAGTACATTAGCATAAAACTTGTAATAACTTTCCAATCTATATCTATAAAACCAAAGAAATTATATGGAGATATGGCTGCTTTGTATATTATATTTGAAAATGACATTATTACTAACATAAGTAAGACAGTGCGATTGAAGACTGAAACTTTCATTTAGACCCTTTGTTGTATTGTATAACTATTTTATCACGAATACTATAACACAAACAGACTCTAATAAACACAAAAATTATTAGTTTGTTTAAAACTTTATTATATTTTGTTATATTTTTGATGATTAATTAAAGTAAGGACTATTATCCTTAAAAATAAAGTGTGTTTTTATTACTTTATTGGCTGATAATTGCACATAGTGTTCGTTTATTTGTCTAAAATCCTAATAAAAACACACTTTGTTCCTTAAGAAAGAAATCTAAAAACAGTTATAGAAATTATTTTACACCCATCTCTGTGAGTTGTTTTACATAAAAACAGCCATCATCAATACCTAACTCGCATGCTTTTTTATAGTATTTCTTAGAAACTGTTCTGTCTCTCTTAACACCCCGTCCTATCTCATAACAAAATGCATAATGTTGACATGCTTTAGCTACACTATTATCACAGGCTTTACCGTAAAACTCAAGAGCTTTAGGGAAGTTTTTCTCTACACCTGTACCTTTATTGTAACTATTTGCTATAAACAGGCATGACTTTCCTAAACCTAACGAGCATGCTTTTGTATAATACTCTAAGGCTTTTGGAATATCTATTTTTACAGTGATACCTTGGTTATATGCTTCTGCCATATACTTACAAGCAAGTTGATTATCTTCTTGACATGCAGTATCAAATATCTTAAAGGCTTTTTCCTTATCTCCACTATTTGAGGCAGCTATTCCTTCTTCCACTGACGCTGCATATATGCTTATGCTAAGTAGTCCTAGTATTAGTAGTATTTTTGTTAATTTTTTCATTTGTATTCCTTGTATCTTAAATATCTTCTATTTTTTCTTCATATTCTAATAGAATTGTATCGAGTTCATCTTGAACGACTTCTAGTTCTTCAAAAAGTTCTTCGACCTGGGTTTCTTCTTTAGAAACCACTTTGGAGAGTTCCATTAAAGATGCACTATCTCCTGAGTTTGATGCTTCTATTAGTTCTTGGTGATGCAGTGTTAGAGACTCTTCTACTTCCATTATTTTATTTTCTAGTTTCTCGACTTTTTTCTTAAATGGTGAAGTGAGTTTATTTCTCTCTCTTGTTAGTTCAGCCTTGAGTTTTTTACTCTCTTTGTTGTTTGACTTGGGTGCAACTTTTACTTTTTGCTCAAGCTCATCATCTTCCCAGCCAATTTTCTCTAAGAAATCATCATAACCACCATCAAAATACTCAGCACCATCTTTAGCAAAGATGATAAGTCTATCACAAACGCGACGAAGCATCTCTTCGGAGTGAGTGACTATCATCACAGCACCCTCAAAGTTTTGTATAGCTTCTGTAAGTGCTTCGATTGATTCCATATCAAGGTGGTTGGTAGGCTCATCTAAAAAAAGAAGATTTACTTCTCTTGCTAAAATTTGGCCCAACATAACCCTTGACTTTTCTCCACCTGAAAGTAGTGAGACTTTTTTGTCACTACTATCTCCACTAAACATCATAGACCCGGCTATGCTTCTGACTCTCTCAGTAGAGAGTTTTAGGTTAGCCGAGTGTATCTCATCTATCACAGTAGCGTTTGGATGAAGTCTTGCTATGTTAGTTTGACCAAAGTGTGCGAACTCTACAGAAGGATGTGAAGTTAGTGTTCCTGACAACTGTTTAAGCTCTCCCGCAAGAGTATTAAGTAAGGTTGATTTACCCTTACCATTTTTCCCGATGATACCTATGCACTCACCGCGTTTGATACTAAAACTGATATCTTTAAAAAGTATATTTTGGGGAGTGTATCCAAAACTAAGGGCTTCAACTTCAAGCATAACTTTAGCAGGTGACTCTTTAAAATTAAACTCAAATGCAAGTGAGTTATCAAACGCTAGGTCATTCATCCTATCCATCTTCTCAAGCTGTTTTACTTTGGACTGAGCAAGTGAAGCTGTAGAAGCACGAGCTTTATTTCTCGCTATAAATTCTTCAAGTTCTTTTACTTTTTTATCTTGTGCTATTTTTTGTTTTGCATACAACTCATCATTTAAAGATAATTGTTCATAAAACTTGTGAGTACTTCCAGGAATAATCTCTATGTTTTTACGAACAATTCCCATAGTATGTGTACAAACACTATCCATAAAATCACGGTTGTGTGTGATGAGTATTAGCTCTCCATCAAATGCACGCAGAAAGTTTTTTAACCAACGTAGAGAGACGATATCAAGGTAGTTAGTTGGCTCATCAAGAAGTAGTAAGTTTGGTTCAGTCACAAGTAGTTTTGCTAGATTTATACGTATCTGAAAACCACCAGAGAATGAAAGCGGATCTTTTTCTAAATCTTCTTGTACAAAACCAAGCCCAAAAAGAATCTTCTCTACTCTATAAACATCATACTGCATCTCTTCGCCAAGAGCTAAAGCAGCCTCTTCTCTGAGTGTACTCTCTGTAAACTCGAGATGCTGCTTGAGTGTACCTATTTTATAATTTTTAGGGATGATAACATCTCCACTATCAGGAGACTCCTCACCTAAAATCATTTTAAACAGAGTAGACTTTCCACTTCCATTTCTTCCAACTAAACCAGTACGATTACCTGCGTTTAGTTTGAGGTTAAGGTTTGAGAAAAGCTCCTGAGAAGCAAAGTTTTTATTTATATTTATTAATTGTATCATGAAACTTCTGTCACTCTATTTCGTCCTTCTTTTTTTGATTTATAAAGAGCATTATCTACTATTTTTAAAACATGTGCAATACTTTTTGCATTAGATATACTTGTGTGATAAAGTCCACCGCTTATTGTTTTAGAGAATTCTTCCGTGTCTACTTTAAAAACTTTCCTCTCAATTAAGAGTCGAATTTTTTCGGCTATTTTATGAGTATCTTCTAATGATACTCGGTTGAGTAATAGAACAAATTCTTCCCCACCTGCTCTATAAACCTTATCTTCTTCTCGAACAGATTTTTGTAAGATATGTGAGACATCCTTAATTACTATATCACCTATATCATGGCCGTACTTATCATTCACTTTTTTAAACCAGTCAATATCAAAAGAGAGTAGTGAAAAAGGTGCCTTGTGTTCCTCAAAATGTTGTATTGCCTTTTCAATATCATCTTCCAGTGTGAGTCTATTATTAAGACCTGTCATAGGATCTTTTGAAGCTATCTCTTTGAGAGTATGATTTGCTTCTCGAAGTTTAAGTGTCCGAAGCTCTACCTCTTTTTCTAAACTGTTAAGTACATTATCATTTTCATCCATAAGCGAAACAATTTTTTTCACTATAGGTTGAAAAATAAAAATAACTTCTAAAAGAAGTGTAAAGATAACAAGTATCCATGCTAGTATTTCTAAGTTTTGAAGCTCCTGTAGTTTCTGGGAACCTTCAAATTCATACTGTTTTACAGCCTTATCCAAATCCATTAAAAGTTGTTCTGATTTAGAGTCTATCTCATAAACTATTGTATCAATTTGTTCCAACTCTTTAAACTTACTAAGTCTATTTGATAATTCTACATATTCATCAACTCGTTTTTTTAGGTTGAGTTCATTAAAATAAATAGCATGTATTTTTGGTGAGAGAATAATATTGTCGCCATTAGGTAGTTCTCCCGTAGATAAAATTTTGTTGGTTTCTTTCATCTCTTTAATATGTGTTAATAAATTTTCTATAACTAAGTCAGTTTTGTATATGGAGTTTTTATGATTTTGTAAACTGTGATATACCCTATGAACATCAAGGGCAATATGCTGCCCTAACATCCTCTGTTTTCCTGATATATTTACTATATATGCCGTGGAACTGGACTCTTCTAAGAATTTATAAAGTGTATAAAAAGAGCTTGTTGAGAGTATCGCAATAATGAAAAGTGCACTTGCATATCGTAAAGTGATTCTTTTTTCTAAATTTTTGTTTTTCATATTTCTCTTCTTTAGCTGTAAGTCTATAATAGTATTATATCTAATTAAGCTGTTTTACATTTATTCACAATTAGTAAAAAAGTGTTATACTAGTTGTATATGTAACTTAAAGAGAGGATCAGATTATGAATGTATCATCAACTCCTAACCAATCACAATCACTTCAAACACAGAGGCATCCAGTTACTCTTCCGACACAACCACAAGACCCTACATACTCAAATAAAGAGGTATATGAAGCTAGTCAAGGTAATATCACTCGTTCTCAAAATGGACAACTTGAACTAACCCCTCAGGGTGAATCGAATGTTAATAATACTAAAAATAATGCAGCAGATGTAGTAGCTGCTGAAGTTAAAGCAGATGATGATGCCACTCGTGGTGTTGCAGTAGATTATCTCGCTGCTAGTTCCCAAAAATCACAAGTAGAGATTTACCTCGCTGTTGCAACAGATGGCAAGTCATCTGCAAACGATCAAACAGCGGATGTTATCAGCGAACTTCGTGAGGTTCAAAAACAGAACAATGCAGTTGAGGCCTATGCAACTTATAAAGAAGCACAGCAAAGTGGAAATCCAGTTTTTAGTTAAACTTCTACTAGTTTTACCTCATCTGCTAAACAATAGCAGATGATTCCTCTCACATTTTTTCCACTTATCTCTTTTATTGCTTTCATATACCCACGAACCTGCTTCACATGATGCTCACTAAAGCTAAAAGAAGACTTATAGTCTATGACAATATAAGAAGCATCTTCTCTTTGAACTAAAAGGTCGATATAACGCAGTTTCTTCTTATAACGCAGTGCTTTTTCTTTATAACATTTACCTTTGAGTAGTTCTTGCACTGCATTAGATCTTACAAATAGTTCTACACGTTTAGAAATATCTTGTATCTCAGAGTCTTCTAACCTTGAACCATATTTATTAAGCATCATATTTTTTGCATTACTTATCGCATCTAATGTAAACTCACTCATCATCTCTAGCATATAGTGTAAAGCGATACCAAAGTTTATAGCCTTTAAATCTCCATCCACCTCATTTTCTAAGGCTAAAATATCACTCTGTGTACCATAGTAAAACTCTTTATACTCTATATCTTTAAGTCTATCAACTTCTACTTGTTCTGTAGCTTTTACCTGCATCTCTCCATAACTTGCCACCTCAAGATCAAGTAGGTCAAAACTAGACTTCTCAGACTTTTTGATGATAACTAGATTTTCTCTTGCTCTTGTAAACGCGACATAAAGAGCATTAAGTTTATCTTCTTTGACAAGAGTTTTCTCTTTTTCTAAAGCACGTTCATACTCTATATCTATGGCATCTCTATTTTTTGTCCTCAGATATACAGATGCAAGTGAGATACCGTTATAGTTATAAATGATGCTGTCACTTGCCACATTTGGACGTTTGAGTGAGTCCATCACTATGACATTCTCATACTCTAAACCTTTTGACTTATGAATAGTCAAAACTCGTACACCACTTATGTCCGATGAAGCAGCAGCAGTATCTAGTCGTTCATACTCAAAAAGCAGTGCTTCTACATCAGGGTATCTCGCCACAGAATTTAAAAAACGTACCAAGTGAAAATCATCACTAAAGAGTTTGTACTTGTCTATTGCATATTTAACAATATCTAAGAGTTTTGTCTTGTTAAAGTCTAGTCTATATATTTTGACAGGTGCTTGTTGTATTAATGCAAAAAAGTTACTTCTGTATATCTCTTGTTTAAAATAAAGGTATTTTAAATACTCTAAAATCGCTTTGACACTCTGCTGATTTATGAGTTTTGTTGTGGTCTCTGTCACTACTTCTATATGCTCATCTAAAAGAGCATTTTTAATAGCCTCACCATCCCCATTAGTTGCACAAAGAATAGCGATACTGTTACTATCAGCTCCAAGTGAGAGAAGCTTTTGTACTTGAGTTGTTGCTTCTACTAGAGGTTCATCATTTAAAATTACAGCAACATAACCCGCATCTGCACCCGAGCGAACTAACTGGTCAGAGTAGTTATGTATCTTTTGTACAAAGGAGCGGTTTACAAACTCTATAACCTCTTTTTGTGAGCGATAGTTTGTCAGTAGTTTTTGTACCTCAGTAGCATTTTGTTCTACAACTGTTCCAAAAAGTGCAGAGACTCCACCACGAAACCTATAAATAGACTGTTTGACATCACCAACAAAAAAGAAACTTCCATTTTCAAATATTCCAGAACCAGAAGTGATCTCTTGAATGAGTGGTTTTAAAATCTCATACTGAGTTATGCTTGTATCTTGAAACTCATCGAGTAGCATATGTTCTATCTTCGCATCAAGTCTAAAGTATAAAAACTCACTATCATTAAGTTTGTGAAGGATTGAGTAAACCAAAGAAGTTACATCTGAGAAACTCAGTTCACTATCTTCCATGTAAAGGCCTTTTTTCGCCTTTTGGTAGATATCTACTAACTCACTTAGGGCATAAAAGAAGTTCTGCTCTTTTGCCTTATAGTAGCCCTTAATTGACTCTTGAATAGTATGAAGGTTTTGATTCATCTCTAAAGTGAAACATTTTTTAAATACCCAGTACTCTAAAGTCTCTTTAACAATCCACGACTTTGAAAGTAAAGTATCAAAGTCATCAGCTGCTACTGCTTTGATGAGTGAAGGCGATGCACTCTTACAGTTACTCACTATATTTTGTAAGTTAGAGAGTGCTTCTAAGGCATCCTTTTCAAAGGCGGCTGTACTAGTTTGGACAAATTTTATGTTAGCGAGTTCTTCACGTTTGAGATAAAAAGCATCCAAAAGCGTAAATATATCTGTCACTCTCTTTTTTGATTCTAAAGAGAGGTTTATAAGCTGACTGCGTTTACCTGCAACACTTACCTCTTTTAAAAAACGTTCTAAGAGTTTTTGTTCATGTTGCGAAGCAAAAGTAGAGAAGTCAGGCATAAGTGAAGCATATAGAGAAAATTTTCTCAGTATATGAGTAAAAAAACTATCAATAGTCATAATCTTTGTATGTGCATTTAAGAACTCATTTAAGATAGTATCTCTTTGAGAAACTAAGTACTCAGGTGATAACTCTGTCACTTTAGCTATCTCAAACAGTTCATCCCGATGTTCTAACTCTTCTAAGGTCTCAACTACTCTCTCACTCATCTCATGTGCCGCTTTATTTGTAAAAGTAAGTGCTAAAATCTTTGTTGGATCAGAACCACGAAATAAGAGAGAGAGATAACGCACAACAAGCATAAAAGTTTTTCCACTTCCTGCACTCGCTTCATAAGCCAAATTGTCTTTAAATGCCATTAGTCTCTCCCACACATTACAGCATAATCACAGTATCTACACTGCAACTCATCTTCACATAATACAAAGTCTATATACTCAACTTGTAGCAGGTCTTTTATGTGAGACTGTAGTATCTCTAGCTTTTCGCTTAAAAAGGCTTCAGGTACTATCTCTATCTCTTTTAAGTCATAAAATGCACAACTAGTAACATCCCCTAAAGCTTGTGTTAAAAGATAATAGAACTCTAACTGAAAGTCTGTAGCTTCAGTAAAATTGTTTTTACTGTAGAGTTTATATGAACCTGTTTTATAGTCAAGCACTTCTATCTCATTGTCGCGTTTATCAACTCTATCTATCTGACCGATAAGAGTCATCCCTGCATACTCTACACTAAAACTCTCTTCACAAGAATGTACCTCAAAACCATCTACAAACCTCTGTATTTCTTGTACGTAAAACTTTTGTAGTCGTTTTTTTTGTAAACTAATGAGATATTTGTCTAACTCACTTTTTCCACACTGTATATCTAACTCTTTTTCTAAATCTTTTTGAAGTTCTCTAGCATCTGTATAAGAACTTTTTTTAGAGTATAACTCTTTGAGTGCTAAATGCACTACATTTCCTATCTCATACTCTTGGGGCACATCTTGTGGGATATCATGCCCATTGAGTTTTTGGATGTATTTATGATAGTACTTGCGTTTACAAGACAGATAAGTTTTGAGTCTAGTTGCTGAAAGTTTTATATCTTTAAAACTATAATCTAAAGCTATTTTTACAGGTTCTAAGGCCACCTTTTTCTCTCTTTTAAAGAGAATATTTGCATAATCAAACTCTTCATGTAAGTTCTCATCTTTAATGTTGAGTTGTTTTAAAAACCTTGAACCATTACTCTCACTAGAGTTTACAAATGAGAGTGCCACTTCTTTACTTGAGTTAATCAACATCTCATAATAATGCTTTTGAAGATTTTCTCTATCACTCATAGTTGGTAAGTTTGCATTTTCTCTAACACTTGTATTTAAAAACATATCTTTATCACTGCGTTTAGGTACATTTTTATCATCAAAGTCCATGATAACTACAGCATCAAAGTTTACATTTCTAGTCTCTAAGACACCCATCACAGTAACTTTTCCACCACGAACATCATCAAGAGTTCGTCCAGCTAATCTTTGCATAAAAAGACTCAGTAGAGATTTTACATTCATCTCTTGCATAAAAGATATGATTTTCTCAAAACTGTACAACTCTTCGTTAAAAATTTTTAACTCTTTTTTATCACTAATAAATTCACTTAACTCTGATAAAAAAACTATGAAATTCACTTCTGATAAACTCTTGTAGTAGATAGATGAAAGTTTTGTACAGAGTTCATTACCAACTCTAGTGAGTCTTGCAGAGTTTTCTTGTGAGTCAAGGTCTAGTCTTTTTATACTGGCATTTAGAGTTATATAAATACCACTAGTTATAAAAGGCTCACCCATAGCAAAGTTAAAGTTACACTTCTCATCAAAGATTTTCAGCATTGACGCCCTACTCTCATCAGGGAGTATCACGGCAATATTCTCAGGTTTATAACCCTTTTGTACAAACTCGTATATTTTCTTTTTTACAAAAGCAACTTGAAGGAGTGCTTCACCAAAACTCTCACAGCCTACATTTTCATTTTTAATAACTTTAGTTTTCGAGAGAATTTCTTTAGCATTTAAAGATAAAAGATACTCATAGTCTGCTTCTAAAGTAAAACCTAAATCCTCAAATCTTGTCTGCATTTTATGGTTAAAAGCACTTGTAGTAAAGTCTATAGTAACTTCTGCATACTCAGCATATTTTTGTAATAACTCTAACTCGAAGTTTGTCAAATGACCGGAGAGTTTGAGTGTTATTCCTTCATGGCTTTTTGCATATGCTGTGTTAAATTCATATAACTTTGGTAAAAAAATTCTATCTAAGTACTTTCGTTCATTACAGACTTTCTCATAGCGTTTATAAAGTTCTATAAGTATAGTAATATGTTCTTCATACTCAGCATACAAGTCTGCAGAAGCAAGCTCATTTATATCGTACAGTTCAGCACTTATCTCTTCAAAAAACTTAAATATATAAGAGCTATTTTTAGTAAATGTAAAAAAGTTTCTTTCAATCTGTAAAGAAGAAAAACCTTCAAAGTTTGAAGCTTCTAAAAGAAGTAAAACACGACTATCTTCATCTATAAACTGATAACCATTGACTATACATAACTTAGCGATAAAATCGCTCATAGTTATATAGTTGGGAAGGAAAAGGGATTCTTGGGATAATTGTTGTTGTTCATCTCGTATAGCACGAGCAGATGGTAGTACTAAAGTTCTTTCGTCCACACTTTTGCCTTAAAACTCATAAAATCTTGGATTTCTCGTATCTGTTTTCATATTTAAAAAACGTTCTTTATTTTCTACACTTACTTTTGCAATAATATTCCAAACGCCTTGTTTTGGAAATTTGTCTAAAGCAAAACTATATACACCATTATCTATACTAGGTGTTTCTAATGTTTTATCAAATGCATCAGTCTCAGGTCTACTTATAGCAATTTTAATTTTTGCATTGTTTAAAACTATACCATCTTTAGTACTTACTTTATAAGAAATAACCGGTGATTTACCAGATATTTTTTTTGTTACATACTCAATAGTATAAAGCTTATCAAATGCCATTCTTTTTTTGATAAAATCGTTAGCATTTAAATCAGCTTCTTGATACTTAGTCATATAAGCATCACTTTCTTGAATAGCGGAACTCTCAGTAATAAAAATTGTGGCTACACAAAAACTAAAGACTAATGTAATCGCTATCCCAATGCCATAAGGCCAAATTCTTCCATTACTCATCATCAGTTCCTTTTTTCTTAAACTTATTTCTTAAATATAAAAAGAGTGCATAAAGTAAAAATCCATAAAAAAGTGTCTTTATAATTGTTAAAGGATACTGAGAAGACTCGCTTACTCCATTCTCAAGAGTTATATTATGTGAAGAGGCAACTTGCATAGCTATATCTAAA
>FPHF01000070.1_pt2 | contig 43207 bp, 45 predicted proteins | sample 1057241 | NCBI WGS metagenome assembly FPHF01 (sample SAMEA4473298, study PRJEB15554) | hydrothermal vent metagenome | biome: marine basaltic hydrothermal vent biome; feature: marine hydrothermal vent; material: water | place: Pacific Ocean | collected 2011-06-14/2011-07-23 | depth 1709 m | reverse complement strand
TTGTAAAGAGTTTTTTCGTTTGTTTTAGTTAGAGAATATATGTAGCATTTATCTACTATATATTCTTATACTATCTCCTATATACTTTATGTGTTGCTGTCTATTAACTCTTTAGATATAAACTTTTAAATACAAAACAAGTATCTATATATAGAAGATACATTATAAGGAATATATTATGGGTTTATACGATCGCGATTATGCAAGAGGGGATACAGCCTCTTATGAAACACAAAGCCGTGGTGAAACACAGATAATCTCTTTTGTTAAAGAGACATACAAACTATTTGCTGCTTCAATGATGGCTGGTGCTGTTGGTGCTTATGTAGGTGTTCCTTTAGCTGGAACTATTGCAGCATACTTCTGGCCACTCTTTGCTTTAGAGATTGGTCTGCTTATCGGGCTTCAGTTTGTAAAACGCAAGGCTGGTATTAATCTTATGGTTATGTTCGCATTTGTATTTATGACTGGTCTTATGCTAGCACCTTTACTTGCTCGTACTCTTGGCATGAGTGGTGGGGCATCTATCATCGGTAATGCTTTTGCTATGACATCAGTTGTTTTTGGTGCTATGAGTTTTTATGCTATTAAAACTACTAAAGATTTTACTGGATATGGTAAACCTCTTATGATTGCTCTTCTTGTAATCATTGGTTTCTCAGTACTCAACATCTTTCTTGGTAACCCGATGATACATGTAATCATCTCTGGTGCTATTGTTGTTTTATTTAGTATCTTAGTTATATATGACACACAAAACATTATGCGTGGTGCTTATGAGACTCCTATTGATGGAGCTATAGCGCTTTACTTAGACTTCTTAAATATCTTTACAGCGCTTCTTCAACTGTTTGGTATTTTTGGAAGTGATGACTAAGTTCTAATAAATACAATTTCAAACTCTAAATAGTTTAGAGGATACTCTCGCATAAGCTTCTTAGTTTGTGTGTATGAGAGTACATTTCTTGAACCACTTACCCCAGATCTCTTTATATAACGAAACATTTCTCTTACACTCTCAAACTCTAACTTATACTCTACTATCTCAAAGTTTGCATTAAAATATTTCTTTTGTAGTCTATTTATCTCTTCTTTATCACGCAAGAGAGGTTCTATGCCTGCTTTAGTGTGAAGTGTTTTAAAAGTCCCTGAGGTAAAGATAGCTAAAGAGAGTTTAGTATCTAACCCTACTAGTGTAGAAAAGAGTGTATCTAAGTCTTTTGACCATTGTAGTGCTGATGCTGAAAATATATGTTCAAACTGATACGACTTTAAACTCTCAAAGAGTGTATTGTCATTAAAGTCCCCATACATTACTTCTATATTTTTTGCTTTTGGGTGTAGTTCTAACATAGCTGGAGCAAAATCAATGCCCACAAACTTCTCATACTCCCATGTGATACTCTTACATAAACTTCCATTACCGCAGCCTAGGTCTAAAATAAACTGAGGTTTACTAAGCATATCGCCTAAGAGTTTGTTAATAACTTTCTTTTGAATAATATTATGAGACTCATATTCTGATGCATGTTTAGAAAATTCTTCGCTTATTTTCATTTTTTATTAACGATAAGCGAAAGTATAAAAAGTGAGATAACTGTTAAAACGATTGTTGCACCGGAGGGCAAAGAGAAGTAAAAAGAGAGACTCATTCCAAAGACTACACTAAAGAGTGCAAAAAATAGAGATATAAGTATAGTGTTTTTAAAACCCACTCTATACTGTAGCGCAGAAGAGGTTGGGATAACCATAAGCGCACCAATAAGTAAACTCCCTACAACACGAATAGAGAGTGCTATGATGATTGCTACAACAGTTACTAAAAGGAAGTTAAGTAGTTTTACTCTTATTCCACTTGTTTTTGCTACCTCTTCATCATATGTGATAAAGTATAGTTCTTTAGAAAAAAGAAGTAATAAAACTAAGGCTGGTGTACCAAACATCGCGATAGTCACAACATCTTCATAACTCACAGAGAGTATAGAACCAAAGAGGTAGGAAAAAAGAGAGTTATTAAATGCTCCGCCTAAAGAAACGATAATAACAGCTAAGGCTAAAGAGCCAGAAAGGATAATAGAAAGGATTGCATCAGAGTACAAAGAAAAATTACTTCTAAGGTACTCTATAAGCCAAGCAGAGAGTACTGCTACTATCACTGCAACCCATAAAGGATTATATCCAGCAACCAATCCAACAGCTACACCAACTAATGCAGAATGAGCTAATGTCTCACTCATAAGAGAGTAGCGTTTAAGTACTATAAATGTTCCACTTATTGAAGCTAATATTGCTATAAATATACCTGCTATAAAAGCTCTTTGCATAAACTCATACTCGAACATCTCTAACATACATGGTCCTCGTGTTTATGATTATGAATAAGGTGTGCATCTATTCCGTAAAGTGTCGAGACATCTTCACATGAGAGTGTCTCTTTTGGATCATTACAGATAGTTGCTTTTTGATTTATAGTAAAGAGTCTTCCTATATCATCTGCTATTACACCAATATCATGTGTGATAAAAACTATAGTGATTTTCTCTTCTTTGTTAAGTTTTGCTAATAATTTATAAAAACGCTGCTGTGAGACCATATCTACACCAGTATTGGGCTCATCAAGAATGAGTATCTCCGGTTTAGAAGCAAGTGCACGAGCTATCATTACACGTTGGCGTTGCCCTCCTGAAAGTGTTCCCACCATCTTTTCTTTGAGGTCTACTATATCCATCTTAAACATTGCATCTTCTACTATTTTTGCATCTTCATTTGAAAAACCAGCGAAGATTCCACGATTAGCTATTCTACCCATTTTAACTATATCTTCTACAGTTGCGGGAAAGTTCTCATCCACAAGTGAAGCACGTTGTGGAACAAAACCAATTTTATACCACTCTTTAAAATTTCTTAGTTTTTTACCAAAGAGTCTAACCTCTCCACTACTTGGTTTTTCTAAACCTAAGAGCATACGAATAAGTGTCGTTTTCCCACCACCGTTTGGCCCTATAATAGCGATATACTCACCATGAAAAATTTCCAAAGAGATTTGAGATAAAATATCTACACCACGCACACGAAAACTGAGGTTTTTCACATCAAAAATTGGGACTTTAAATGTTAGTGACAAATCATGGCCTTTTTTAGTTTACTAAGGTTTTGTAGCATTAAAGATTCGTAGGTAGCATTTAGTCTTGCTTCGTCTGCTGTAATGTTACCAAGGGGCTGTAAGACATCTATCTCTACATTAGAATCATTAGCAATAGACTCTATTACTTTAGCATTTACAAAACTTTCATAAAAAATCGTTCTTATCCCAGTTTCACTAATCTCTTGTAAAACTCTTTTAATATCACTTGCACTTGACTCAGCTTCTGGAGAAAGACCACTTAATGACTTTATATGAAAATTATACTTCTCTGCTAGGTATCCTAAAGAGTTATGGTTTAAAATAAGACTCTGTATCTTACAAGATAATAGTCCACTTGTATACAGAGTGTCTAGTTTTTTTAACATCTTTATATATGTATCTCTATTTGTCTCATACATCTTTTTATGCTCTGGTGCAATAATTACAAGTTCTTTTGTTATCACTATCGCCATTTTTTTCATATTGTCAAAATCTAACCAGTAATGAGGGTCAAGTGTACCATGAGAGCAATGCTCATCATGATCTGTATGTTCTTCTTCATGCTCATGAGTCTCTAAAGCTCTTAAGTCCACAAACTTACTCATGTCAAGAGGAGTTGTAGCAAAAGAAATACTTTGAATCCAAGGCTCAAGTCCGGCACCACTATAAAGTACTAAAGTACTTTTTTCTATTTTAGCCATTATTTTTGGTGTGAGTTCAAAACTATGAGGATCAACACCAAAAGGGAGTATGTTTACAATTTCTACACTACGACCTGCTATATGTTGTGTTATATCATATAAAGAAAATGTACTCACAGACACAAGTGGTTTATTTAGTTTTATCTCTGAATCAGAACTAAAGGCAATAAGCTCTAAGAATAGGAACAATACAAGTAAAAAAACTGCTACAATTTTAAAAATCTTCATTCAACACCATTTATAAATTTATTATTTTCGTAATTATACCCTTTTAAACATAAGTTTGATTATAGAAGTTTATTTAGATATAATTCGCCACTTTAAATATAATAGGAACCTATTAATGACAACTAGTCTTTTACTCATAGTTCAAATCGTTTTAGTGATAATAATTGTTATCGCTGTACTTCTACAAAAAAGCTCTAGCATCGGTCTTGGTGCGTATAGTGGTTCAAATGACTCTGTATTTGGTGCAAAAGGTCCAAGTAGTTTTTTAGCAAAAGCTACTTTTACTATCGGATTTTTATTTGTTGTAAACACAATTACTTTAGGCTATATGTACTCTCAAGCTTCTCAAGCTTCAGTTCTCGATGCTATGGTTGAAAACACAAATGTTGTAGCTCCAGCAGCTGTAGAGACAAAAGAAGGAAATAAAAATGTTAAATGAGATTTTTGACAACTGTAATACTAAAATGCAAGGTAGTGTTGACCATATGCACCGTGACTTTAAAACACTAAGAACTGGTAAGGTTCTTATCTCTGTTTTAGATAATGTTAAAATTGATTACTATGGTACACCTACACCACTTGATCAAATTGGTTCAGTAATCGCTACAGATGCAACTACTATAGTAGTAAACCCTTGGGAAAAAAATCTTTTACCTGATGTTGAGACTGCAATTTTTGCTGCCAACATTGGTGTAAATCCAAACAATGATGGTGATGTAATTAAATTATTTTTCCCACCAATGACAGTTGATCAGCGTAAAGAATCTGTCAAAAATATGAAAACAATGGGTGAAAATGCAAAAGTATCTATTCGTAACGATAGAAAAGATGCAAATGATAAAGTTAAAAAACTTGAAAAAGATAAAGAAATCACAACTGATGATTCTAAATCTGGACAAGATACTATCCAAAAAACAACTGATAAATTTATTACTCAAATTGATTCTGTTCTTAAAGACAAAGAAAAAGAAATTTTAAAGGTTTAATGATGGATGTTAAAAAGATTTATATGGATGCTGATGCTCTTTTAGAGGGTCACTTCAAGTTAAGTTCTGGAAATCATTCACAGTTTTATCTTCAATCCGCTAAGGTTCTTGAGGATCCAAAAACTGCAAAACTTTTAGCTGAAGCATTAGCCGTTCAAATCAGAGAAAGTGGTTTAGAGATAGATACAGTATGTGCACCTGCTTTAGGTGGACTTATCGCTGGATTTGCTCTTGCTACTGCACTTGATGTGCGTTTTATTTTTGCTGAGCGTGTTGAAGGTATTATGACTATTCGCCGTGGTTTTGAAGTTAAAAAAGACGAGAAAGTTTTAATGTGTGAAGACATCATTACAACTGGTGGTTCTGCGATGGAAGCTGCTTTTGCAGTTGAAGCCTTAGGCGGAACAATAGTCGGTGCAGCTGCTTTAGCTAACCGTGGTTTCTGTAAACGCGAGAACTCAGACATAAAGACTAAGCCAAATTGTAAACTTCCACTAGATATACCATTCTTTGCTCTTGCCGATTTTACATTTGAGATGTATGCACCTGATGCATGTCCACTTTGTAAAGATGGTAGTGAAGCTATCAAACCAGGTTCAAGAGGGAATTAATTTCTCTCTTTAATTACTTAACCTAATAATCCTACTAAATTAGACTTACTAGCATTCGATTGTGCTTGAGCAAAAGCTCCTGTTTGCGCTAAAATATTCTGTCTTGAAAAATTAGCACTCTCTAAAGCGAAATCAACATCTCGTAATTGTGATACGGCTGATGCTGCATTTATCTGACCCACACTAGTATTTCTAATATTTGATATTAAACTATTTTGAGCGGAAGCTATAGTTGCACGAGTATCACTAATAGCAACTAAGCCACTGTCAATATTACCTAAAGCAGCATCACGACCTGCTTGAGTTGTCACATTAACAGTAGGAATTGAAGGTCGAATATCCCCTATTGTAGTGCTTTGTGTCTCTCCACTATTTGCTCCAGTTTGTGTTACAAAGGTACCATTACCTTCACTTCCACCTGCCCCATCGAGAAGATTGATCCCGTTAAAACTTGTAGAATTTGCAATATCTAAAGAAGATTCAGAAAGCCCATCTATCTCTTTTTGAATACTTACTCTATCATCTGAACTCAGTGTGTCATTAGAAGCTTGCAGGGTAAGTACTCTTATTCTTTGAGTATTATCTTCTATTCCAGATAGACCACCATCAGCTACTTGATACAGCCCTATACTATCATTAGCATTTTGAATAGCCTGACCTGAACCCGATACGAAAGCTAAAAGTTTTTCAGAGATAGCTAAACTTGCTGCATCCGTAGCTGCACTACTGAGTTTATCACCTGAAGAGAGTGCTGAGAGAGTTTTATTTAAATTGTTTTGATTCTGGTTTAAAGAGAAGTTTGACTGCAACGAACCTGTGTTAGAGTTAATTGAAAAGCTCATAATTAATCCTTGAATTATAGAACACTTATCTTGCTAGTATACTCTTTTCTTGGATAATAGTCTAACTGACAACTTATCATGCGCTCAACGAGTACCCTAGCCACTTCAAGTTTCCCATCAACCACGACAGTAATACCCAAGTCACCAAGTTTTTCTTTTTCTTCAAGAGAGACTACTTTTACTATCAAATTAGCATCTTTAGAGTGTTTTAAAACTGCCTCACATATGAGTCTTTTTTTCTCTAGGTTATCAAGTGTGACTATAATAGCTGCAGCCTTATCAATGTTGAGGGCATTTAAAATTTGGCTCTTTGATGCATCCCCTAGATATGCTTCTATATCCTCGTCCAAAGCCTCTTTTACATGTTTGTTAGAATTGTCTACAACTATATATGGTGCACCTAACTCTTCAAGCTCTAGTGCCACAAACTTTCCAACAATACTATATCCACACACGATAACATGATCATGTCTTGATGCTAAAGGTGTCATATCTGTCACAATATCTGTAGTTGTGATCATTTTTTCAACAAAAGGATTAATACGAGTTATAAAAAATGGTGTCACTATCATAGAAAATATCACGACTAAAACTAATACACTTACCAGAGACGAGTCCATAATATGTCCTGCAGATGCAACTGCAAAAATTACAAAAGAAAACTCCCCAACTTGAGAGAGTGCTAATGCACTCTTAAGCGATGTAGGACTATTATTTGATAAACGCAGAAGTCCAAACATTATGATTGCTTTTAAGATAAAAACTAGAACAAACAGTCCAATAATTGTACCTATATTGCTTAGAAACATATTAACATCTACTTTCATTCCAACAGTAACAAAAAATGTTCCGAGCAAGATGTCTTTAAAAGGTGCTATTTCTGACTCAACCTTATGATGGAACTTTGTCTCAGCTATAATCATACCCGCAACAAATGCCCCAAGAGAGTAAGTAAATCCCATTGCAGAAGCAAAAAGAGAGGCCCCTACTACAATAAAAAGCACTGAGCCCATAAAAAGTTCATCAAGTTCGGATGAAGCTGAGAAGTGAAGGAGATAAGTCACTACTTTTTTTCCAACAACAAAAAGAAGTCCAACTACAAAGATTGCACTCAAAATTGTATGTCCAAGGATAATATAAATACTCTCATCACCCTCACTTGTTAAAAAACCAATAAAGATTAAAATAGGGATAACAGCTATATCTTGAAATATAAGAATTCCAGTTGCTCTTTGGCCATACGGAGTGTAAATTTCCTTTGAACTTTTTAGGTAACTAAGCACTACAGCAGTTGAAGAGAGGGAAAAAGCAAGTGCTATGATAATAGAAGCTGTCGCATCAATATTAAAGAAGTTATATGCAATCATATAAATAATGAAAGTACTTAATCCAACTTGCAGTAAACCGTTACCAAAAATCTCTTTTTTCATACTGCCCATCTTGGCTAAAGATATCTCCAAACCAATGGTAAACATAAGAAATACTATACCAAATTCCCCTACCATCTCTAACTCATGGGAGTGACTAAGATCAAAAGCATATACAATAATAGTACCGGTGAGTATATAACCTATAATTTGACTTATACCTAGTTTTTTTAAAAAAATATTGACGACAATGGATATGCCTAAGGCAATTATAATATAAAGCAGTATGTTATTCATAGCGAGAATTATAACATATTACACAATATAAAAAACTATAAGTAATATTTATACTCATTTTACACTTATTAGATATATTTCTCACCCAAAAGGATAAAAATTGAAAAAAACCATATTTATATCTATATTGTTAATCTTATATGCTCTTGGCACCGCCTTTTATACTAATTATTTATTTAAAGAGAAAAAAGAAGCATCATATATAAAATTATCTCATCAACTAAAAAATGAACTTAATAATGAAAAACGCTTCTCTAAAGATATAGGAATAATAAATGCAATTTCAATTGCAGAAAATGTGAATATTAAAAAAGCCCTTCTTACTAATAATAGAGAGCTTGCTATAAAAGCCTTACAAAAAATAGAAACAGACTTTGCAGATAGAACAAGTATCAAACACCTTAAGATACATATTCACACCAAAAATACACGAGCCTTTGTAAGAAGTTGGAAACTAGATAAGTTTGGTGATGACCTCACAGGTTTTAGAAAAGCTATCGTTGAAGTTAGAATTACAAAAGAACCATTTTTTGGCTTTGAAGTAGGAAGAATGGGTTTAACACTGCGTTCTATCGTTCCCGTTTTAAATGATAATAAATTTATAGGTTCTTTAGAGTTTATACAGAATTTTGATAAGATTGTTAAAAGATTTAAGAGAAAAGACTATAGTTACCTTTTACTTATAGATAAGCCCTTACTTAAAATAGCCAAATACCTAAAAGATGCTCCAGAAGTTGGACCCTATGTATTATCATCAAAAAAATATGACAAAGTATTTTTAAAAGCATCTCAAAAAATTGATTTTTCACTCTTGTATAAGAATGGTTATTTTATATCAAACAGATATTTTTATACCTACGAAGATATCAAAGATTCACGAAATACACTTGATGGAATACATCTTTTAGCAATGCCTATTGATAATCTTATCAAAGAGATAGAGTCAGATAAAAAAAATATTTTAAAAAATATAGCAACACAAACTCTATTTTTATTCTTATTTTTAGGCATCATCACTATTTTATACCTTTTAATCTCTTCAAGTCGTTTTTCTAAATAAGAGATTAAACAAGTTTATAATATAATCGCATCTATAATTTAAATACTATATGGAGCTTTTATATGACTAAATACATCTTTGTTACCGGTGGCGTTTTATCTTCTCTTGGAAAAGGGATAACTGCAGCGAGTGTTGGGACACTTCTAAAGCACTCTGGTTTTGATGTAGGTATGCTCAAAATTGATCCATACATCAATGTCGATCCTGGAACTATGTCACCACTAGAACATGGTGAAGTCTTTGTTACTAAAGATGGTGCGGAGACTGACCTTGACATCGGAAACTATGAACGTTTCTTAGACGCTTCATTTCTAAAATCTGCTAACTTTACAACAGGACAAGTTTACTCTTCTGTTATAGAGAGAGAACGTGCTGGTGGTTACCTTGGTCAAACTATTCAAGTTGTTCCACATATTGTTGGTGAGATTGTTAACCGTATCAAACAAGCAGGCGATGCACATGACATCTTAGTCGTTGAGCTTGGTGGAACTGTTGGAGATATTGAAGGTCTTCCGTTTATGGAAGCTATCCGTCAAATGAAACATGATGATGAAGTTGGTGCAACTTTCTTTATCCATGTAACACTCATTCCTTATATCAAAGCAGCGGGTGAACTAAAGTCTAAACCTACACAACATTCAGTTCAAGAACTTCGTCGTATTGGTATTACACCACAGATGATAATCGCTAGAAGTGAAAATGCACTTCCAAAAACTTTCAAGAAAAAACTTGCTATGAGTTGTGATGTCAGTCAAGACTGTGTAATCGAAGCACTTGATGCTAAATCAATCTATAGTATTCCTGTAACATTTTTACGTCAAAACATCTTAAAACCAATTGCAAAAGAGTTAGAACTTGATGAACTTAACCCAGATATGGAAAAATGGGATACTCTTGTAAAACGTATAGTACAACCACAAACTAAAACTATTGTTGGTTTTGTAGGAAAATATCTTGAACTAAAAGAAGCTTACAAATCACTAACCGAGTCACTTATCCACTGTGGAGCACACTTAGATACTCGTGTTGAGATTAACTGGGTTGATAGTGAAGAGATAGAAGAAAAAGGTGCTGCGGCACTTTTAGCTGATTGTGATAGTGTTCTTGTTGCTGGTGGGTTTGGCTCTCGTGGTGTTGAAGGTAAAATTCAAGCGATTGAGTATGCTCGTGTTAACAAAGTACCATACCTTGGTATCTGCCTTGGAATGCAACTTGCACTTGTTGAGTATGCAAGAAATGTACTTAATTTAGAGGGTGCTAACTCAATAGAATTTGATGAAAACACTCCACATCCTATGATTTATCTTATAGATAACTTTTTAGACCAAAGTGGTGGTATGCAACTTCGTACTCATGAGTCCCCAATGGGTGGGACTATGCGTTTAGGTGAGTATCCTTGTGATACTAAAACCGGTTCTATTATTCGTAAAGCATACAATGGTGCCAAAACAATAAATGAGCGTCACCGTCACCGTTATGAAGCTAATCCAGCATATCGTGAAGCTTTAGAAAAAGCCGGAATGATTGTTACGGGTGAATCAAATGGTCTTATTGAAACAGTTGAGATAAAAGGTCACCCTTGGTTCTTAGGTGTTCAATTTCACCCAGAGTTTACTTCACGTCTTCAGACTCCAAACGCAGCTATACTTGCATTTGTTGAAGCTTCTTTAAACGCAGAATAGTAATTCTTCTTCCAAGAAAAGATTGACAATATGTCATCTTTTCTTATTCCCTCACTTTATTATTCTATAATACCCTTATGAACCTAGAAAACTTAACAAAACAATCACTTTATGAACTTTTATCCAAACGTTTTAGTAAAGATGAAAAAAAACTCTCAGACATTCCCAACCCTGCCCTACTTTTAAATGCTCCAGAGGCTGCACAAAAAATAGCAGAGGCGATTAGAACTCACAAGAAAATAACGTTAGTTGGTGACTATGATGTAGATGGTGTAAGTTCCACGGCTATTGTTGTCGATTTTTTTAGACAGATTCCTTATCCTCTTGAAGCTATTATTCCAAATAGGTTTCGTGATGGTTATGGCGTTAGTCCAAATGTTCTAGAACGAATAGATGCTGACTTGGTTATAACAGTTGATAATGGTATCTCTGCTCTTGGGGCTGCAGCAATCTGTAAAGAGAGAGGTATTGATCTAATCATCACAGATCACCATACTCCAGGAGATGTTTTACCCGACGCTCTTTTTATCGTGGACCCAAAACTCCAAGAGTGTAAGTATCCATTTAGCGAAATATGTGGAGCACAGGTTGCTTGGTTACTGATGGCTTTAATAAAAAAAGAACTTGGACTTTCTATCGATATGCGACAATTTTTAGATATCTTAGCTATTGCAATTATCGCTGACATTATGCCTCTCATCGATATAAACAGAGCGATAGTTAAAGAGGGTTTAAAACTCATAAGTACATCTTCTAGACCATCTTCCATAATTATTAGAGATTTTTTAAACAAAACAGTTATAACAAGTGAAGACATAGCCTTTAGTATAGCTCCAAGGATAAACTCTGCTGGACGTCTTGAAGATGCAAGTATCGCCTTAGATTTTTATACTGCTTTAGACACTAACACAGCCTACAAGCAGTTTGAACTTTTAGGACAACTCAATGAGTTACGTAAAGAGACTGAAGCTGCAACAACAAAAAAAGCCATACTAGAAGTCAACGAAAATGACTTAGTCATTGTAGTTTCCGGAGAAGGTTGGCACGAGGGTGTTGTAGGTATTATTGCCTCACGTTTAGTAGATAAGTTTGGTAAACCTGCTATTGTGCTTAATGTAGAAAACGGTATAGCTAAAGGAAGTGCTAGAAGTGTAGGTGATGTTAGTATATATGAGCTTATAAAAGAAAATGATTCATACTTAGAGAAGTTTGGTGGGCATAAAATGGCTGCTGGAATGGGATTAAAAGCAGATAATATTCCTGCCTTTAGAGCCGCAATAAATAAAAGTGCAAAAAAGATAAATCCTAAAGACTTTGAACCAAAAGAAATGATTAGTGGAATTTTAGATACTGATGATATTGATTTAGAGTTATTATCACTTTTAGAGAGTTTTGAGCCCTATGGTGAAGCAAATCTTCGCCCCTCATTTTTAATTCAAGATGCTGAAGTTGTAAATATCAAACTTATGGGAGCAGATAAATCACATTCTCGCATAGAAATAAGACAGCACCCACATCAAAGAAAGACTGTAGAGATAATCGCATTTAGAACTGTCTATGAAATGCCTGAAAATAGAAAAATCACCTGTAGTTACAAGGTTGCAAAGAACGAGTTTAACGGTAAAGTCAATGTACAACTCCTCTGTAATAAGATTTATTAAGCAAAAGCCTTGTAAAATAGTTATACTTTAAGAAAAGGTGATTTATGCGAAACAACTTATCACGCCGTGATGCCATTAAACTTATGGGAATATCCCCTGTTGCAGCCACTCTCCTTGTCTCAGCAAACAGCTCTTCTGCCGAGGCTAGTGCAGATGTAATTGGAAAGATACTCATCGTTGGTGGTGGAGCAGGTGCTATCATGGCACTCTCTCGCTTAAGTTCTGCAATCAAAAATCCTGATATCACTATAATCGCTCCAAATGAAGTACATCTCTATCAGCCCGGACAAGTTTTTGTAGGGGCAGGAGAGATGAAAGAAGAAGACTTAGTACTCAATAATAACGACTATATAAACCAAGAAAAAGTAACTTGGATAAAAGAAGAAGTAAAAACTTTTGACCCAGATTATCATCGTGTTTTTACTCGCTCTAGTAAAATACGATGTTCTTATTGTCGCCGTTGGTATACAGTACCATTATGAAAAAATTGATGGTCTTACAAAAGAGGATATCGGTCATAATGGTATCACTAGTGTTTATCTAAATGACCTTGAAAAAGGAACTGCTAGAGGTGCAACTGCTACTTGGGAGTGGTTTAAAGAGCTCAAAGAAGTGGCTAAGACTAAAACACCAAAAGTAATCTATACACAACCAAATACACCTATCAAGTGTGGTGGTGCTCCTCAAAAAATGCTTCACCTCAGTGCTGATTATCTTCGGAAAGAGGGTTTGAGTGCAGACTATCAGTTTGTAACAAGTAAAAATAAACTTTTCTCACTACCTGCTATAGATAAAGCACTCCATAATGTTCAAGATACTTATGACACCATAACAAACAAGTTCCAGCATCACCTTCAATCAATAGATGTAGCGGCTAAAAAAGCCACCTTTATTCATGCCTATGATCTAGAAGAAGTTGATGAAGACTTTGGGACTAAAGAGATAGTGAGTAAAAGTAATACCGTAGTTATGGATTATGATTTTATCCATATTGTACCCCCTATGAGTCCTGTTGATGCTCTTATGAACTCTTCACTTGTAGGTAAAAGTGGATGGTTAGATGTAGATAAATATACTCTACAACATAAAGAATATAAAAATATCTTTGGTATTGGTGATGTATGTGGAATTCCTATGGGAAAAACTGGTGGTTCTGCTCGTCACCATGGTCCTGTAATAACACAAAATATTATTGACTTTATGAGTGAAAAGAAGCTAAGTAGTAGTTTTGATGGTTATACAGTCTGTCCTATTAAAACACAATATGGAAAAATTATAATGGCTGAGTTTAACTACAAAGGGCCGGCTTCAACTATGCCACTTGCATTTGAAAAACCGAGATGGTTTTGGTGGGCATTTGATCTTTATATGCTAAAACCTATGTACCAACATCTTATGCTCACTGGTAGGTTCTAATTTATAATGCTTATAAAACATAACTGCTATAAAGCTCGTTCAGAGATTACAGCATTTACTCTTTTGAATGATAATACTATAGCCTTTAGTACAGCTATTCATGGTGCTAAGATTTTCTCACATGAAAAATGCAATGCACTAAAAAACATCTCAATTGAATTTCTTGGACAAAATACAACTGCAGTTTGTTTTAGTAAAGACTCAAATATGTTAGCCTTTGCAAATAATAATATTATTTATATAGTAAATACGGAGAATAAATTACTTTTACAAAAGATTCGGACTTACGAAGGCACCATACAACTCATTGAATTTGCTCCAAACTCAAAGTACCTCATAACAGGTACAAGAGATGGTCGAGTAATGAAGTATAGATATGATGGCCGCTCTGGACTATCGCGTTTATGCTCATTTGGACAAATCGAATATAAGACTACAAGAGCTGTCAGAAACAACTATGTAAGTGCTTTTGCTTTTTATGACAACCTACTGGCATGTACTGGATATGGGGGGAGTATAACTATACTTAAAATACATTCTCTCTCTTCAAAATATACAATGTATCCCTCTGCTCTACGTATTAATGCCTTATGTTTTTACAATAAAGACACACTAATTAGTGGTAGTGTTGATGGTATGCTACATATACACTCTCTTAAACAAAAAAAGATACGAGCAACACTTTACACTCCATTTAACAAGATAAACACCATACTTATAATGCCAAATCCTCAATATGTAATGGTGAGTGGTGCCTCAGAGCAACTCTGTATTATTGATGTAAAAAATGCAAAGGTAATTAGTACTTCATATCTAAAATTTAAGCATAATGTCTTAAAGATCACACTTACAAAAGAAGATAATCTACTTGTAATTTTAGACTCAAAAGAATTTTTTAAAGTTGAAATGCCTAAGGTTAAACAACTTAAAGATTTTATACTGAGTGGAGACTTAGACAAGGCTTATACCCTTATAGATATCGACCCTATGCTAAAAGATACACGAGAGCATAAGCGTGTTGAAGTAATGTACAATAAACTTATTTCTCAGGCCATCAATGCCCTGATAAATTCAAATACTAAAGAAGCACGACTTCTTATACGGAAGTTTAACAATGTCCCAAGTAAAAAAGATGATATCAATTCTATCTTTAAAGCCTTTGAGTTTTATCCAAGGTTCAATACTCTATATTTAGAAAAAAAATATGCTTTAGCATATGCCCTGGCAGATAAACACCCTGCCCTTAAATATACAAGACAATATAAAAAAATGGAAGAAGTATTTAAAGAGGCTTACTCTTTTGCTCAAAAACAGATACTTATAGGCCGTCATGATATAGCAGAGGCAATTCTCTCAGTCTATATAACTGTTCTTTCAAAAAAACCAATGCTACACCTCATACTTAAGCAAAATGAAGACTTTATACAGTTTTTAAAAGCTATAAGTGAAAAGAATTTTAAGACTATAGAAAAACTTATCAGAAGAAATGAAATATTTTCACAAATACCTACTTATATTAAACTCAAAAAATCAGTGCAATTAGTGCTAGATAGCATACAAAACCATATTAATAAAGGGGATGTTGATAGTGCAATTGACACTATCAAAAAGCATTTACAGACACCAAGCATCAAAGAAGAACTGCAAGACTTATATAGAGATGCAAAACTTGTAAAAAAACTGCAGGAGAGTTATGCAGATAATGACTTTAAGTCTTGTTATGAGATCATAGACTCTTCTCAAAATCTTTACTCACTCGAATTAAGTCAGCTCTTAGAAAAACATTGGTCTAAACTTGTTTCAGAGTGCGAAGAGTATGCTTTTAAGGGTGATTTTTCTAGTATAAAAAAGAGTTTTGGTCTGCTTATTACTGTAAACACAAGGTTGGAGAAGATAGGGGATTTACTGCGTTTGAGTTTTCATACAAAAATTAAAGCACTCTTATCCAAAAAAAGTTTTAAAAATGCAGAAAGCATTATTTACTCTTATATTGATACATTTGGAACTGATAGCGAAATGCTACTTATCATGAGAACATATGAAAAGGCTTCCGCAACTAAACTAGCACTCACTTCAAATCGGGATACTAGAAAAGCTAGAGATAGCTGGTTAGACTCTCCTATACTTAAGAGTTAATCTGCATTAAGTTTATCAGAGTATTACTACTCGTATCAAAATCTTCTTGATACATTGCACCCTGAGAGATAAACTCTGCCATTTTAATTTTTTTATCTATAGCTTCATCAAGTTCTGCATCACTTCCTTTAGTATAAGCCCCAATTCTAATAAGTGTTTCATTCTCTTTAAGTAAAGTATAAAGTCTACGAAATTTCATAACAGCTTTGAAATGCTCTTCACTTATTATATCATTCATAACTCGTGATGCTGAGTTTAGTATATGCACCGGAGGATAAATACCAAAATCTGTCATCTCTCGGGAAAGTACTATATGCCCATCTAAGATAGAACGCGATTGATCTGCGATAGGATCTTCTTTACCTGCTCTCTCCATGAGTTGTGGTAAAAGAGTTAAAGATGAAGGTGGATATCCTTTTGATGTTGGAGGTTCACCAAGGGCTAAACCAATCTCACGTTGGGCCATTGCAAAACGTGTAACAGAGTCCATAATAAAAAGAACATCAAGTCCCTTATCTTTAAAAAACTCTGCCACACTCATAGCAGCAAATGCACCATACTTTCTCATCAAAGGGGAATCATCACTAGTAGCAACGATGATAACTGTATTTGTTAAGTCACCACCAAGGTTTTTTTCTATAAACTCAGGAACCTCCCGACCACGCTCACCGATAAGTGCAACTACTTTTATCGGAGTATCTGCACCACGGACAATCATACCCATAAGAGTAGACTTCCCTACCCCACTTCCTGCAAAGATACCGAGTTTTTGGCCCTTACCGCATGTTAATAGACCATCTATACTTTTAACACCAACACTAAAAATTTCATCTATCATTCCGCGTTTCATAGCAGCAATTGGAGCTTTTATAATAGGACTTAGTTTCGAGTCTTTTATCGTACCTTTACCATCGATAGGGCGCATAAAAGGATCAACTACTCTGCCTAGAAGGGAATCTCCAACAGGTATATTCATACCTGTTGAGTCCAAAAAGACCTTATCCCCCGAAGCAAAACCCTCAACAAATGAAAAGGGAGTTATAAAAAAAGTTTTTCCATCTATCTCTGTAACCATACCAACGATATCTTTATTTGTTTCATTTGAAACTATTTTCACCATATCACTGATACTTACATTAAGCCCCTGTGCAGTAATAACAGTTGCATTAATTTTTACAACTTCACCAAAAGATACTGCATAGCTTTTTGCTCCAGCAAGTCTATCTTTAAGTGAACTCAGTGACATTTAGTATCTGGTACCTGTTGGAGAGTTTATAAGAGAGAAAAATTATGTAGTTGTTGTAGAGTTTATCTTCTCAACACCACGCATCTCCATACACATATGACGAGCTTGAATGACAACTGCCACACCCTTAGGTGCAATTGCATCCATAATTGCATCGGCTATCTGTTCTGTAAGTTGTTCTTGAATTTGCATACGACGAGCAAATACATCCACTACACGAGGAATTTTTGAAAGCCCTACCACTTTTCCATCTGGGATATATGCCACATGAACACGACCTATAATAGGAAGAAGATGATGCTCACAAGTAGAGTAAAACTCTATATCTCTTATAAGTACCATCTCTTCATTTGAGCTTGTAAAAAGAGCCTTTGAGAGTATCTCTTGTGGGTTTTCTTTGTATCCGCCATAGATGAACTCATAAGCTTTTCTAACACGCTTAGGAGTCTCAAGCAAGCCCTCTCTGCTAGGGTCTTCACCTACATGAAGCATCATAGATTTTACTGCGTTTTCAAATTCATTTGTTTGATTATCTGACAACTTTTTGCCTTAATAAAGATTTTTACAATTATAGCATAACGAGAGTGTGATAAGTTTTTTAAAGAGGGAAAAGGCTCTCCAAAAAGGAAAGCCAAAGAATGCTAGTGAACTAACATATGTGGAACGATAAGTGGGTACTTTTTCATTTTTCTGAAAATGTGTTTACGAACAACTTGACGAACATCATTTTCTAATGCACGAGAGTTCTCGATCAGCCCTGGTTTGATGTTTGTTAAGAAGATTTCTAGTACATCTTCTATCTCTTTAGCAAATGCTTTATCGAGTCTATCTGGAACAATACCAAATGTAGTAACTTTTGGTTTATCTAACATTTTAGAGTTCTGCTCGCTAATTTCAGCAACTATCATAACTACACCATCCGATGCAAGTTTTTGACGGTCTAAGATGATATCATCATCAATCTTATGATTGTTTTGATTATCAATATAAGTCTTACCAGTTTTTACAGTTTTAACTTTTCTCATGTACTTAGGTGCAATTTCTATCTGCTCGCCATCTGTCATAAGAAGAATATTTCTCTCAGGAACGCCACACATCATACCAGTTTCACGGTGACGCATTACATGATTGTACTCACCGTGGATAGGTAAAAAGAACTTAGGATTTACAAGACGTAACATAAGTTTTTGCTCTTCCATAGAAGCATGACCTGAAACGTGAATATCTTTACTCATAGCAATACTTGCACCTGCACGTTGTAGGTGGTTAAGCATAGCAGAGATAGAACCTTCATTACCAGGAATAGCACGAGAAGAAAGAACGATTAAATCTGTTGGTTTGATTTTAATATGTCTATGCTCACCAATACTCATTCTAAAGAGAGCTGAATTTGCCTCACCTTGAGAACCTGTTGTAACGATAAGAACTTCTTTATCTTCAAGCTGTGCCACTTCATCAGGGTCAACAAAGATATTTTTAGCAAAACGTACATAATCATACTGCATTGCAAGTTCGATGTTACGTTCCATTGAACGACCAATAACACAAATCTTACGACCATACTTTATACCGTACTGAATAGCTTGTTGTACACGGTGAATGTTTGAGCTAAACGTAGAAAGAAGAATACGACCTTCTGCCTTGCTAAAAATTCTATCTAATGCAGGAGCAACACTTAACTCTGAACCTGTTGCAGTAGGGTTGTGTGAGTTAGTCGAGTCTGAAAGAAGACAAAGAACACCTTTATCTCCATAGTATGCTAAACGGTGTAAGTCAGCAGTATATCCATCAACAGGAGTATAATCTATCTTAAAGTCACCAGTGTGGATAAGAGTTCCAGCATCAGTAGTTACAGCGATAGTTGAAGAGTCAATGATAGAGTGAGTCATATGCATCCACTCTATTTTGAAGTCATTTCCTATCTCATAAACTTGACGTTTAACAATAGGGTTAAAGAATTTTCTATGCTCTTTAATATGATGTTCATCAAACTTATTACCAATCATAGCAAGTGGAAGTGGTGTACCATATATAGGGAATTGCATCTCTTTATAAAGGTAAGGCATCGCACCAATGTGATCTTCGTGAGCATGAGTAATGATAACAGCAACGATTTTATGTTTAATCTCTCTAAGATAAGAAAAATCAGGGATTAAGATATCAACACCGTGCATAGTCTCATCTGGGAAACTCATACCAATATCAATAAGAATTGCTTCGTCGTCAGTCTCCATAACCATGATGTTTCCACCAATTTCACCAAGTCCACCTAGTGGAGTGATACGTATCTTTGCCTTAGAGTTTAGGTCAAGTTTATAGTGAGGGTTAAGACGCTGCTTATGTGCTTCTTGGTTTTTTGTAACAAATGCTTTTAGGTTTTCATCAACTGGAGTAGGTTGTCTACGGTGACGATTTTTGTTTTTGTTACGGTTATTGTTAGGTTTGTTACCTGCTGGTTTATCACCATTAGCATTTCTATTTTGATTAGGTTTACGGTTATTATTAGGTCTTCTATTATTGTTTCTATTTTGTGCCGGCTTAGCTGTACCTTCTTGTGTTTTCACTTCTGGTTTTGACTCTGTTGGCTTTGATTCTGTTTTTGCTTGCATATTTGGTTTTGCTTCTGTTTTAGGTGCCGTAGTATTTTCTACTGACCCTCTGTTTTCTTCTTCCATCCAAACTCCTTTGTATATTTATATTATTTTATAGAGTTGGTGATAGTCCTTAGTGTCAACCTGATGAGGACGAATCGTATGTATTAGATTCAGTTTCTCAAAAGCTTCAATTAGAGTTGGTTTATCATACTTTTGTGAAAGATTTTTCATAAGAGTTTTTCGAGGTTGCGTAAATGCAACTCTAAGCATATCCTCGAACTCTTTATCAGATCTATCAGAATTTTTTTGTATGAGAAAAACAGCGGAGTCAACTTTTGGCTGTGGGTCAAATGCAGTTGGGGGAACTTTTGTGACTATTGTCGCAGTTCCTACACTTTGAGCAATGATACTCAAAGATCCAAACACTTTTTCTCCAGCAGTCGCACAAAACTTCTCTGCAACTTCTAACTGAACCATTACTAGTATATTTTTACACATTGGATCTGCGAGTGCTTTTAGTATGATGTTCGTAGCTATATAATAGGGCAGGTTTGCCACTAAGTCATACTCTTCATCTACTAAAGTACTCTTCCAAACTTGTAGAACATCCCCACAATTTATGTGGAGTCGCTTGGTATCGATCTCTTCTTTAAATGTACTTTGTAATAGTTTACACAAATCGGTATCTACCTCAAAAGCTTCTACACTTCTGACATCAACTAAAAATTTAGTTAAATCACCTAAGCCAGGTCCAATTTCAACGATTTTATTCTCATTTTTGGGCATCGCTTCGACGATCTTTCTTAAAACTGATTGGTCTTTTAAAAAATTTTGTCCGAATTTTTTCTTTGCTACTACACTTTGCATATTCATAACAGCTATACTATACTAAATATACTTATAAAAAGATAACAAATATAAAAAATTACGACATTTACTACTTTTTAACACATATTCTAAGATAAAGCCTCTATTTTTTCATCCGAAAGAGCAGTTAACCTGCGTTCTAGTCTCTTTATCTCATTAAGCAAATCATTCTCAAATGCCTGCATAGTTTCATAGTGTTCAAGTGCTAATGTTTCTTCTATATCAGAAATAGGTTTTTTATCAAAACCTAGCATTTTAGAAAAAAAACCTTTCTTTTGGCTTTTACCACAGTAAATATTAAAAATATTAGAATACATCGCATGTAAACCAATATGTAGCTTTTCTATATTATCCATAGATTCTAAAGGATTGTTTGAAAGTCCATTTAACTTTTTTCCATCGTCATCAAACCATTTTCCAAAATCAGATTCTCTAGCATTAACAGGTAATGTTGGTTCATTTATATCTATCTTGTCTATCAGTATCTTTGCTTTTTGTACCCACTTTGTATGTGCAGTATTTGCTACTCGTAAATGTCCTATCACATCTTCTTTTGTCATGCAAACCATTCCTCTATTATATTAGAAATCATTATATATATAACTATATTAAATACATGTTAAACAATAATTTTCTCAATGTTTCACATGAAACATTACTGGCTTAAAAAGCATTACTCAATTATAAGTCTAAAGTAGTATAATTCAAAATATATAATATAAGGGCTATTTCTATTAAATAACTAGAATTAGAACTTTCCATAAGGTACCTAAAGTATGAACTATTTTGCAAAAAGAATCATTCCTTGTTTAGATGTGAAAGATGGACGAGTTGTAAAGGGTGTTAACTTTGTCGGTCTCAAAGATGCAGGCGATCCAGTAGAAGTTGCAAGACGCTATAACCAAGAGGGTGCTGATGAGTTAACATTTTTAGATATTACAGCTTCTAGTGATAACCGTGACACTATAGTAGATATAGTTGCCCAGGTTGCAAAAGAAATTTTCATACCATTAACAGTAGGTGGTGGCATACGTAAACTTGATGATATCTATAAACTACTCAATGTAGGTTGCGATAAAGTAAGTGTGAACTCTGCTGCTATCAAACGACCAGAACTTATAAATGAAAGCTCTAAGCGTTTTGGCTCACAGTGTATAGTAACTGCAATAGATGTTAAACGCACTGACTCAGGAAAATACCATGTATTTTTAAATGGTGGCCGTGTTGATACAGGTCTTGATGCAGTTGAGTGGGCTAAAGAAGTAGTGGAGCGCGGTAGTGGAGAGATACTTTTAACATCTATGGATGCTGATGGTACAAAGACAGGTTTTGAGCTCAACATAACACAGCAGATAAGCGAAGCTGTAAATGTTCCTGTAATTGCAAGTGGTGGTGCAGGAACAATGGAACATATCAAAGATGCATTCGAGTGTGGTGCAGATGCAGCACTTGCCGCAAGTATCTTTCACTATAAAGAGATAGACATCATGGATTTAAAACATTATCTACATGAACAAAATATACCAGTAAGAATATAAAGATTAAGGAAATTAAAGAATGATTATATGTGCAGGAAACAACGAAACTTTTAACTTTGCTCAACCAATGGGTGTTGGACTTATAGAAGTTGCTATGAACTTAACAAGACTCTGTCTTTTTGATAAACCAGAGTTTATACTCTTTGTTGGAAGTGCAGGGTCTTATGGCAATGCAAAAATATTTGATATCATTGAAAGTAAAACAGCATCAAATATCGAACTAGCTTTTCTCTCAAACGATGCTTACACACCTCTTGACAATGTTGTAACTACTAACGAAACTGATGTAAAAGACATAGTTGTTAACTCATCTAACTATATTAGTACGAATGAAGAACTCTCAAAAAACTTTTTAAAGTTTGGTGTAGGTATAGAAAATATGGAGTTTTTTGCAGTTCTAAAAATTGCTCAAGAATTTAATATACCAGCTGGTGGTGTCTTTTGTGTTACTAACTTTACTAACACTAACGCGCATGAAGATTTTTTAAAAAATCATGAAGAGTCTAAAAAACTTCTCAGTGACCATGTTAAAAAACGCATTAAAGAACTAACAAAAAAATGAGTCCTTTAAAACCCTCTTTAATGGACTATACTCTATCTGAGTTAGAGTCACTTATCACTCCAAAGTTTAGAGTCAAACAAATTTATGGCTGGCTTTATCACAACTTTGCTTCAAGTTATGAAGATATGAAGAACATACCAAAAGCTATGAAAGAAGAACTCTCTCAAAAGTATTTAGTGAATCCTCTTAGTATCAAAAATAAAGAAGAATCAACGGATGGTACAATAAAGTATCTCCTAGAACTTCAAGATGGTAAAACAATGGAAGCTGTTTGGCTAAAGATGAAAGATGAACAGTTAGATGAGTCTGGAAATGTATGCCAAGAAGCAAAATATACTATCTGTGTTTCAACACAAGTAGGCTGTAAAGTAGGCTGTACATTTTGCCTAACAGCTAAGGGTGGTTTTACTCGTGATCTGAGTGCAGGTGAAATAGTCGCACAGGTAGTAACACTCAAACGTGATAACAAACACAAACACTCTCGTAAGATAAATATAGTCTATATGGGAATGGGTGAGCCTCTTGATAACCTAAGTAACTTAGCTAAAGCAATAGAGATTTTTAAAGAAGACAAGGGATTATCAATAGCTGGTAAGAGACAAACTGTTAGTACAAGTGGGCTTAGTTCAAAGATAGATAAACTTGGGGAGATGGACTTAGGTGTTCACATTGCTATCTCTTTACATGCTGTTGATGATGAACTTCGTTCAGAACTTATACCTATGAATAAAGCACACAACATTCAATCGATTATGGATGCTGTTAAACGCTTTCCTATAGATACTCGTAAACGTGTTATGTTTGAGTACCTAGTTATAAAAGGGAAAAATGATGACATAGGAAGTGCTAAGAAACTTGTAAAACTACTTGCAGACATCAAAGCCAAAGTAAATCTTATCTATTTTAATCCTTATCCTGGTACTCCTTATGACAGACCTAGTAAAGCTTCTATGCTGTCTTTTCAAGAGTATTTACTTAAGCATGGTCTTTTATGTACTATTAGAGACTCTAAAGGCATAGATATTAGTGCTGCATGTGGTCAACTTAAAGAGAAAGTCGAGGGAGAAGACTAGTGGTGTCCTTTTCTGCGGTAGACATAGCTGAAGTCCTTATCATCATTGTAGTCTTTACAATAGGTGTTGGTGGTTTTATGTATGCTGCACTTAAGGACGATGAAAAAAAATAAGGTAACCAAAATAATACTTTAAATATGCTAGAATAACTCTAAATAAATTTAAGGAATCACTTATGTCAGAAAAAATGGATGCAGATAGAATCAAAGAGATATATAAACTTTGTAAGGGTCACTTTGGTGATATACGTTTTGTAGGTATCAAATACCATAATAAAATAGGCTGGATAGCTAAAGCACAACTTGGTGACGACTTTGAGAGCTTAACTGCAGATGGTAAATCAAGTTCTGATGCACTACGAAATCTTCGAGCACGTGTTAAAAAAATTATCAAAAGATATAATGGAGTTTAATAGAGTGAAGTAGTTCATTCTTTAGAAGCAAAACGACCAACACACCAGGGAGGCCGTCTCTGAGTGTAATAATATCATACTTTTCTTATAAACAAATAACAAATTCAATCTTACTAGAAAAACTGACTTTTCTCAAAATTTCTCTTAAAAAATATTTCTTATCCAAATAAGTTCTGAAATTTATTTAAGAGTGTGTATTATTCACACAGTGCTCTAACTTGTGAATAGTACTCTCTCTTCTTCTAGCTAAATTATTAAATTCTTTTAAAACTTAAGAAAAAATTTATATACATATTTGAAGAAATAACTATTTTTACTACTATAGAGACCTAAATATAGGGCTTTACACTAAAAGAGGCTTTATCAAACAATATCTTAAACATCAAACTATTTCATACTAAAGTTATTCACATCCATAGACTCCAGACATACCTTTAAAAAGTCAGTCTGACTTTTAATATTATATATTGTTTTATATAACTCAAACTCAAGCTCACAAGCATGTAAAAGAAGTCTCGATGCACCACCATTCTTTATTCTATCTAATGGAGTAAGCTCTTTATCTAAAAACTTTACAAGCATATCTTCTGTTTGACCATAGATAGGTTCACCAACTATAGTATGTTTCACGTGAAACAGATGAACACGTATCTGATGTTGTCTTCCAGTATGAGGGGCGCATTCGACTAAGGTCATATCTTTATCAGGAAAATATTCTAATGGTTTAAAACTTGTTTTAGAAGCTTTACCATCTTCATGAACTTTTACTATCATTCTAACCATTGCACTTGATTGGTCTTGTGAACGAAGAAGCGGAGCTTCAACTACAAGCTCATTTTTCATCTCTCCATGAACCATAGCAAAATACTTTTTTTTCATCTCACGTTCTTGAAACATCATCTTTATTTCACGTTCACTTATTTTGTTCTTTGCACATAATACAAGTCCGCTAGTTTCTTGGTCTATACGATGAGCGATATTTGCATCACGACCATACTGGAACTTTAGTTCATCTATAAGAGAATAGGGTGTGCGTTTAGTTTGGGGGTGAACAAGTACTCCACTTGGTTTATCAAAAACAACAAACTCCTCAGACTCATACGTAGGTTTAAGACCTTTAGTCATAGGTTCAAAATGAATGAACTCTATTTCTCCTTCTATCTCACCGGCAGTTTTAATCATCTTTTCACCATTAACTAAAATACGGCCCTTAGATATAAAACGCTGAGACTCTCTTTGTGAGTATCCAAGTTCATTCATAAGATAGAACACTGCTCGTTGTTTTGTCTTTACTATGTATTTGTTTTTTACAAATGGCAAATGAAGTCCTTTGGAGTTTAATTGGTTTATTATGAATATTCAAGTAAAATGTTACTCATATATAAAGCGAATTTTAGCGCAATAAACTTCTTAATAAAAAGGTATACAATGGTAGAAAGATATTCACGTCCAGAGATGGCAAGTAAATGGACTCAGCATGCGAGATATGCAGCATGGTTAGAAGTAGAAAAAGCTGCAGTAAAAGCTTGGGCTAGACTCGGTAAGATTCCTCAAGAAGATGCAGATAAGATTGTAAAGAATGCAACATTCTCAGTAGAACGTATAGAAGAGATAGAAGCAGTCACAAGACATGACCTTATCGCATTTAACACTAGTGTATCGGAAAGCTTAGGTGATGAGTCTAGATGGTTCCACTATGGTATGACTTCTTCTGACGCAGTTGACACTGGTGTTGCAATTCAGATGAGAGATTCTTTAAACATTGTTATCAATGGTGTAAAGACTTTAATGGAATCAATCAAAGAACGTGCACAGGAACATAAGATGACTCTAATGGTTGGACGTTCTCATGGTATCCATGGTGAGCCTATAACTTTTGGTCTTACACTTGCAGTATGGTATGACGAAGTTGGACGTCATTTGTTAAACCTTGAGCAGACTATGGATGTAATCGCAGTTGGACAAATCTCTGGAGCTATGGGTAACTTTGCTCATGCACCACTTGAACTAGAAGAGTATGCGATGGAAGAACTTGGATTAAAATCTGAGCCAGTCTCGAACCAAGTTGTTCACCGTGATCGTTATGCAAGACTAGCAACTACTTTAGCACTACTTGCTTCTTCAGTAGAAAAATTTGCAGTTCAAGTAAGACACCTGCAACGTACAGAAGTATATGAAGCTGAAGAGTTTTTCGCAAAAGGTCAAAAAGGATCTTCTGCTATGCCACACAAACGTAATCCTATTCTTACAGAAAACATTACAGGACTCGCTCGTATCATTAGAACTTGTGTAACTCCTGCAATGGAAAATGTTGCACTATGGCATGAGCGTGACATCTCTCACTCTTCTACTGAGCGTTTCTGGTTACCCGATGCTTTCATCACTATGGACTTTATGCTTCACCGCATGAACAATGTTATAGCAAACCTTACAGTATTCCCAGAGAACATGATGAAAAACCTAAACCTTACAGGTGGACTTGTTTTTTCTCAGCGTGTTTTACTTGAGTTACCACTTCAAGGTGTTTCTCGCGAGGATGCTTACCGTATAGTTCAAAGAAACGCTATGAAAGTTTGGGAAGAGATTCAAGGTGGTCGTGCTACTACAACTGAAGATGGGCAGTCACTTTACCTTAACCATCTTTTAGCTGATGATGAGTTAAGAGAGTCACTAAGCGAAGAAGCAATTCGTGAATGTTTTAACTACGACTACTACACAAAAAATGTTGACAACATTTTCAAACGGGTTTTTAAATAACAAAAAAATCTTCTATAGCATAGCCACTTTGGTTATGCTTTGTATTATCCTTCATAATACATATTCATAAGCTAGTAAATCTCTAAAAAAAACTCATTAATTCAATATATTTTAAGAGAATTAAGATAAAATTATTTTACTTAAGAGATACGATTTTTTATGTAATTATTCAATGAATAATTATGTGAGAAATCTGAACTAATACGATAGGAAACAAAATGGAAATAAAATTTTCACTTAAAATCGATAAAGACTTAATTAAACATGCTTACATGTTTATAAGACTATTGCTATGGAGTTTATTTATATGATAACAGTAATAAAAAGAAATGGAAGAACAGAACCTTTAGATATATCTAAGATACAAAAGTACACACAAGCAGCTGTAAAAGGTTTGACTAATGTAAGTCAAAGTGAACTTGAAGTTGATGCACAGATTCACTTTCGTGATGGTATCACTTCAAAAGAAATTCAAGAGACTCTCATCAAAACTGCTGTTGATAAGATAGATATAGATGCACCTAACTGGACTTTTGTAGCTTCACGTCTTTTCATGTTTAACCTCTACCACCAAGTAAATGGTTTTACAGGTTACTGTAAACTAGAAAAGTATTTTCTTAAAGGTGAAAAAGAGGGACGCATTCTTTTAGGCCTTAAAGAGATGTACGACCTTGATGAGCTAGAGAAGCACTTAGTCCCTGAGCGAGATTTTCAGTTTAACTATCTTGGTGTAAAAACTCTTTATGATAGATACCTCATTAAAGATAGAGATTCTAACCCTATAGAACTTCCACAGCATATGTTTATGGCTATCGCTATGTTTCTAGCACAACGTGAAGAGAACCGTCAAGAGTGGGCTATCAAGTTTTACGATATGATTAGTACATTCCAAGTTATGTTAGCAACTCCAACACTAAGTAACGCAAGAACTACTCGTCATCAGTTATCATCTTGTTATATAGGTTCAACACCTGACAACATCGAAGGTATTTTTGATGCTTACCAAGAGATGGCAATGCTTTCTAAGTTTGGTGGAGGAATCGGTTGGGACTGGACACAAGTTCGTTCAATGGGTTCATTTATTGATGGACATAAAAACGCAGCAGGTGGAACAGTTCCATTTCTAAAAATCACAAATGATATTGCTATTGCAGTTGATCAACTCGGAACTAGAAAAGGTGCTATCGCAGTTTATCTTGAACCATGGCATATAGATATCAACGATTTCCTTGACCTTAAGAAAAACTCTGGTGAAGAGCGTCGTCGTGCACATGATCTTTTTCCATCACTTTGGTTAAACGATATGTTTATGCAAAGAGTTCAAGAAGATGCTATCTGGACTCTTTTTGATCCGTATGATGTTCGCGAACTAACAAACATACATGGTGAAGAGTTTAACAAGCGTTATCTTGAGCTTGAACAAGACGAGTCGATTTTAAAAGAAACGATTAAAGCAAAAGATTTATGGAAGAAGATTCTTACTTCTTACTTTGAAACAGGTTCACCTTTCCTATGTTTTAAAGATAACGCTAACCGTGCTAACCCAAATGATCACTTTGGTATCATTAGAAGCTCAAACCTTTGTACTGAAATCTTTCAAAATACAGAACCTAACCATTATAAAATAAAGTTTATTTTTGAAAATGGTGAAAGTGTTAGTTACGAAGAAGATGAACTTGTAACTGTAGATAGTGGTATAGAAAAACCTGCTAAAAAAGTAACAGCCCTAGACTCTCTAGGTGGACTTCCAATCTTCGTAGTAGAGAAAGAAAAAGTGAATGGTTCAACTGCTGTTTGTAACCTTGCTTCTATTAACCTCTCTCGTATCAACACAAAATCAGAGATAGAAAGAATCGTTCCTATTGCTGTTAGATGTTTAGATAACGTTATAGACTTAAACTTCTATCCTGTTGAGAAAGTAAAACGCACTAACATGAAGTCTCGTTCAATCGGGTTGGGTGTTATGGGTGAAGCACAAATGTTAGCAGAACAAAGTATCCCTTGGGGTACTCAAGAACACTTCGATAAGATAGATGAAATCATGGAATCTGTTTCTTATAATACCATCAATGCATCATCAGACTTGGCAAAAGAGAAGGGTCCTTATCCTCAATTTATAGGTTCTAAATGGAGCCGTGGTATTTTTCCTCAAGACCATGCAAACGCAGAGGTTATAAATCTAGTTGACCGTGGTGGACTTTTTGCATCTACATATGAGTGGGATGACCTGCGTGCTAAGGTTAAAGCTCAAGGTATGAGAAACGGTTACTTAATGGCTGTTGCCCCTACTAGTTCTATTTCTATTCTTACAGGAACTACACAGGCTATTGAACCTGTCTTTAAACGTAAGTGGTTTGAAGAGAACTTATCTGGTCTTATCCCGGTGGTTGTTCCTAAACTCTCTCCTGAGACATGGGCTTATTATACACCTGCATATGACTTGAACCAAACACTACTTATCAAAGCTGCTGCAATTCGTCAAAAGTGGATAGATCAAGGTCAGTCACTTAATATCTTTATCACTTTAGATAAAGCAAGTGGTAAGTACTTAAATGAAATCTATATGCTCGCATGGAAGTTAGGTTTAAAATCAACATACTATCTACGTTCTCAATCTCCTGAAGTTGCTGGAGATGTAGAAGATAGAAGTATGGAGTGTGTTGGTTGTCAATAGGCACTTTTGCATGAAACCACTTACTCTCAAGGAACTCCCTGCGTTTAATGAACGTTTCTCGTCATTTAAAGATGCTGAGTTTCGTTCTTTAAATATTATCTCTCCCCTACAAATTCAAATTACATTTGCTGTTCAAGATAGTGCTAGAGCTTTTGACTGGATAACAATAACACTAGAGTTTAATGGTGTGAGTGATGCAAAGCTTTTAGAGAACAGCCGCCTCTATCTCATAGATATGTCCGATGGAGCAAATATCATAAAAGATGAAAGTTTATTTGCTTTTGGTATTGGAGAGTGCTATAATGTATCAACAATAAAGAGCTCTTCTTGTTATATAATAGCTAATACTCTTAAGTATGAAGAAGGCTTATTTTAAAGGAATCCAATGAGTTATAATGTTCGTGGGGAACTGTTAGGCTTTCCTGACACATCTACACTAAAAGATACAAACAATGACAATATAACTTTTACAGTTGTAAACCCTTATGCCCTTCGAGAATACTCATTTGATATTCCTATAGATCTTAAAATACTTTTAGACATAACAGATAAGTCAAACCTCAGTGTATACAATATCTTAATAATACAAAAACCAATTGAAGAATCATATATAAACTTTTTAGCTCCGATTATTATCAACAATGACAATAAAAAACTTGCACAAATTGTTCTTGAACCTAGAAAACATCCAGATTTCGGTATGACTGAAACTATAAAGTCATTTAAGAACTAAAATAAGAGTCGTCTGTCCTCATTGTCTTACAGTCAACAATGTACCTAAAAAAGAAAGCTATAAAAATGCTAATTGTGGAAAATGTTTGGACCTATCTTCGAAAAGGTTTCAAAAGACTTTCCACTTAAGGCCCTCTTTTGCAAAGTAAAAACTGAAGATGAGAAAACTCCGGGTGCCAGAATGAGTATTCGTTGTATACCTACTCTCATCGCATTTAAAAATGCTAAAGAAGTAAAATATATTAGTGGGGCACCGGATGAGACAAGTCTCAAACAGTTAGTCTCGCAGTTTATTTAGAAAAAATAATTGAGTTATTTTCTAAGTAAGACTTTAACCTTTACAGTAAAAGATTTAGTCTTTTACTAAGTAGTACTTTAGTCCTTAATATACGAACAACAGTAATCTGTCGGTGTTGTAACTTTTACATCAAACGATGAGTTTGCTCCAATGTTAAAAGTTTCAGGAGTATTCAGTGTTTTCCACTCTTCTCCTGGAAGTTTAACATCAATTTTCCCACTCATTATTTCCATAATCTCAGCTTCGTTAGTTCCAAAAGTATACTCACCAGGAAGCATAATTCCTAAAGACTTGATAGTCCCATCACTAAACTCTAGTGTACGAGATGTTACATTACCATCGAAGTAGATATTTGCAGCTTTAACTGCTGTTACGTTTTCAAATTTTGACATATCTTTTTCCTCTTTATGTTTGTGAAATAATACCCTAAAATAGTATACATAATGGTCTGCATGTATAAATAGAGTGATAATCTAAATTCATACAAAGAATTTAAAGGAATACAGAGGAGAAGTGTCGATAAAAAATTTTACACATATTTTCTTTGAAAATTCTTTGTTATCATAACTTATCCGGCTGGAATAGCAAAAAGAGTAATAAAAACTAACATAAGTGCTAAAGCACTCATAAAAAACTTCTGCAGTATACTTTTAGATATACTCATAGCCACAAGAGTTTGTAACAAATAGTAAAAAGCAAAAGCACGTGAGGCAAGAGCTAGTATCTCTAGTGTTCCTATACTCCATGTTATAAGAATTGCACTAATACCGACTAAAAGATAAGACATTTTTGAATCTACCTTTCCAACAAAGACCTCTTTTATATTTCCTGTTGCTGCAAGGGTATCTGCAACTGCTGCTGAAAACTGAGAGAGTGTTGCTACAACGATAAGAGGTCCTACAAGAATCGGAGCGACAATAGTTACTAACTCAATTAGTGCGTTATCAGAATATACACCATTTAAAAGATGTGTAACAGGTAGAGCCAGAGAAATAAATATAAGATATATAATAGTTGAAACAATCTGTGCATATCTTGAAGTCATAATTCTCATCTCACTAGAATAACTCTCACCTAAATAACGACTTGTTTCAAAACCCTGAACAACTATAAGCATACCAGCTAAAATAGCTACTATTTCGTATGTTGAGTGCTCTGAGGCTATAGGCATAGTAAAACCCTTGACCTCGGTAAAAATATTATAATCATAGAGTCCAAATGCACCAATAAGTAAAACCACTATAAATATCGTAATTTCTAAGGCATATTTTTCTAAGATTTCTAAAGGTTTTAAACCTTTTATAATCCCAATAGTTGTAATCATGATTATGATTGAAGTTGTAAGAGTTTTCTCGTTCAATGTAGAGTCAAGACCCAAACCAGTTAATACAAATGCAGATAAGATATTGAGATACAGACTTACAGAGACAACATAAGCAAGAACAAGCGAAATATCTGAAAAACGCTCAAAAAAAGCAGCTCTTTTGTTACTCTTTGCTTTTAAAATCGGCTCTGCATATTTAATGTTAAAACGGATAACACTTCCCACACTATAAGCGAGTAGTGTTATAAAAAACATCGCTAAAGTCGCATAAGACCCAACTGTTCCTACAAGTATAGGAACCATAACTAAAAAACCACTACCAAAAATAGAAGCAAGGGGTGTTGTTCTTGCATTTATAAATTCTTTTATATTTATAGCCATTTTTATTTTCTAAGTCTTACACGCTGAGAGTGTGTAATAGCAACAGCCATAGCATCAGATATATCTAGTGGTTTTATCTCTTGTTTGATTTTTAAAAGACGTTTTACCATAAAGTTCACTTGCTCTTTTGAGGCTTTACCCTTTCCTACAACTGCTTTTTTTACTTGTAGTGCAGTGTATTCACTAAACTGACCGAACTCTTGAAGAATTTTTAGCATGATAGCTCCACGAAACTGAGCAAGTTTTATAGTAGTAGCTGGATTATGTGCGTAAAAGATATCTTCCATCGCCACTTCATCTATAGTAAATTCTTTAAAAATTCTACCCATTCCCTCAACCATCTGCGGTATTTGAAACTGTAGATCTTCTGCTTTCATCTTTATAAGCCCCGCGGCAACCAAAGATATTTTGCTATTTTCTAATTTTATAAGTGCATAACCCATATTTCTAGTTCCAGGGTCTATTCCAAGAATTATCATCTAAGAAACTACTACATCACCAAAGAATAGTTCACGATTTTTATCAAAATTGTCCGCGAGGGTACCAAAACAGCCACCAAGTTCACGAACTATCTCTACATTTGGCTCTATATATATTTTATTACCTTTTTTTTCCATAGTAATGATGTTTGCTTCTCGTAACTCTTTGAGGTGTTTAGAGATAGTAGGAAGAGAAAACTCAAAGTGTTCAGCAATAGTACTTACACAGGTTGCATGAGCACTTACTTCTACTTTTGGATCTTTTTTGTCAATACTACAAGTATATCCACCTGTAAAAACATTTTTAAAAATTAAAAATCTTGTTTCATTCCCTAAGGCTTTGAAGATTTTTATCTTTGCTTGCATATCTAACATGAAGTTCCTTGACATTTTAATTGTAAAAGTATACCATATCACTATCTATTTAGTTAAATGCCTAATTATGCATTTAGTTATTAAACTTTATACAAAAAGGATATACATGAAAAAAGAGTTTTTAAACCTAGTAACAATTCTTGCACTAACAACAACAAGTACTTTAATGGCAGGATTTGCAAATACTGATAAACTTTTAGCCTCAGCTAAAAAAGAAGCTGGCGAAATGAATCCAATAGCATTAAAAGTTCTCATCGATAAAGAAGAGCCTGTTATTGTTTTAGATATTAGAGAGAGTGAACAACGTAGTGAAGGTGAAATCTATGCGGATGAGTCTTATGCAATAACACGTGGAAACCTTGAGTTTGTTATAGGTAACAAGGTAAAAGATAAAAATGCCATCATAGTTACATACTGTCGTAGTGGTGGCCGTGGAGCACTTGCAGCACAACAACTTCAGCACTTAGGATATAAAAATGCTACAAACCTAAAAGGTGGACTTAAAGCGTGGGCAAGATCAGGTTATCCAGTTGAGACAGGATTAGGGACTGTTATCATCACAAAAGAAAAAGAGTAATCTTTCTTCTTTTATACCACCTTACATGTAGAAGAGATAAATCTTTGTACAAACATATTTCCTAAAAATCCACCAATCACAATAAAAATTAAATAAATCCAACCAGAGAGACTAAACTCAGCTATTGGAGTATACAGTGCCCCAACATTACACCCATTTGAAAGTCTTGTTCCATAACCCATAACAAAACCACCAAAGGCAAAAGTAGCTACTCCTTTTGGTGATATTTTCAGTCCTGCTATAAATCTTTTTCTAAAAATTCCAGCTAAACAAAGTGCTAAAACAGCTCCAAAAACAATACCAATATTTTGCATACTTCCAGCATGACTTAAAAATGATTCACTAAAAAGTGTAACTTCTTTTGTACTAAACGCAGATAAACTTTGAGCATCTGCCCCAAATAACATTATAAACTTTCCAAACCATATACCAAGTGAAGAACTAGCACCCCAACCTTTATACGAATATGTCAACAAAAAAGCAAAAATAGAAGAAATAGCTAAAACACTTACAGGTATTGTCCAGTTTTTTATAAATATTATTTGAAAAAGACTGTTTTTATGAGGATTTAGTTCAGATATGCTCTCATTGGTATAAAATCTTTCTTCATACTTTTTTGCTAAAAATAAAAGTATAAATGAAAATATAATAGTAAGTATAATTGCTCCTAGGTAACCATTAAATCCATCGTATTTAAACAGGTCAGGTAAAAAAACTCCTCCTTGGAACTGCTCTCCTGTGGATGAACTAAAATATGACTCTCTTACAAATATAGACTCTTTTTGAGTAGAAAATCCTAAAAAAACTCCCATACTAAAAAAAACGATTGTAACAAAAGCACGAGAAAAACCACTTGCTAAGTCTGTTAGTGACCCTGTAGCACAGCATGAACTCATAGCCATTCCAAAACCAAACATTAAACCTCCAAGTATAAGTCCAAAATTAATGGGATAGATGCTCAACTTATATGCACTTTCTTCACCGGAGATAATAAACGCAGTAAATATCGATGTAAGTATAAAAATATAAAGAATCGTTTGTGTTGTTTTAGAACTTTTAACACGATACAGTTTGTTCACACTTCCTGCAAACCCTAAACTAGCCCGAACGAGAGCAAATCCAAAAGCAAGTCCTATCAAAAAACGAACTAAAATAATAAAATCCAAATTATCTCCCTTGACATTTAAAGTTTAAAATTATACCATAACAATTAGTTATTTAGTTAAATGCCTAATTATGCATTTAATTATTAAGCTTATATAAATCTAAGGAAGGAAAAATGAAAAAAAGTTAATTTACTCTATTAACTATTGTTGCACTTAAAAATAGTTCTTTGCTTTTAACGAAGCTTTAATCTCTTAATAACAAATAAAAGGATAAAAAATGAAAAAAATAATATTACTATTACTGACAATATTTACACTTGCCAATGCTGATGAAGAAACAGTGAGAGTTGTTTATGATTTAACGACTGAAGATGTTAATAAATTTGAAAAAAATATATTAAAAGGTATTGCAGTAAGTAAAGCTTACTTTGAAGGAAATTTACAAGAATTTGAATCAGCTGTGATTATTCATGGAGAAGCATTTAGGTTTTTTCTAAAGGATGTAGAGCATTCATCTTTTAACAGTAATAGCCAATTACTTGAAGCATATCCTGAGTTAAGTAAAAGAGTTGCCTCAATGGCAGATACTTATGAGGTAGAGTTTTTAATGTGTGAAGCTTCTATGTCAAAATATGGGCTTACAAAAGAAGATATAGTAGATTATGTACAATTTATTCCAACATCTACTATTGGTGTTATAAAAAAAGAAAATGAAGGTTTTGCTTATTTTCCTGTAAAGTATTAAAATTTACAAATATAAGCTAATTTGAGACTTACTTAACTATAACTAAGTCTCTTTAGTGTTATCAAACTGATACACAACACCCTCGTCATATTCTTTGACGAGTTTGGTAAAACACTCAGCTATCTCTCGCATAGTCTCAATGTTTGGTTCAATATAAATCTTGTTTTTACTTTTTGTCATTGTTAAAACATCTGCATCTTTTAGTTCTTTTAAATGGCGTGAAATTGTTGGTAGTGCAAAGTCAAACTGATCAGCTATACTTGAAACACAAGTCGCTTGAGCAATAATATCATCTTTTGGTTGTGTGTCATCAATGGAACAAGCATACCCGCCCGTAAAGATATTTTTAAAAATTTTAAACCTTGTCTCATTGCCTAGTGCTTTAAAAATTTTTATTTTATTGTCCATATTTAACATCTTAATTATCTCCGTTGTTTAACATTATGAAATTATAACTAATTATTCCCAAACTATCCACAAGATGGTACTTCACCATCAGAAGCATACTTCCATACAAAGTCATAAAGATTATTAATATCTTTTGGTTTCATTTTATTGATTTTTTTCTCACCATGAGCACAAATTGATTTCCACTCATCTTGAAGTTTACTAGAGTCTTTGAGTTTAGCCCACTCTGCACGTGAATGTTTTGTTGCAAAAACTGCACCATTTTTAAGTCCATCTTTTTTACAAACTTTTAATTTTTTAAGATAATACTTTTGACCTTTTTTTGCATCTGCCATTGCCGATGTACTTAACATTGTTGTAGCTACAAGTGCAGCTAAGAGTAGAGTCGATTTTTTCATATTTGTTTTCCTTGTTATTTTGATAAGTGCTTATTTAGCACACTATTTAATTTTTTTGCAGATCTTTTTACATTTTCCATCATGCATAACATATCCTTTATTTTATTTATAAATATCTGTAATGAGTCTAAGAAAGACAAGCTAAAAGCTCTTTACTTTTCAACTATTTATATCTTTTTTTCTACTACATCTAATGCATTTAAAAAGTTATCTGCTTTAATAGCCCCTACAAGAGGTTGGTACATAGCTTTTCCCTTTGAGTTAAGAAACCATAGAGTTGGTGTTCCTGGTCTCCATAACTCTTGTGGCATAGCATCATTATCATCACTATAAGCGATGATAGCGACAAAGTTTTTATTAATATGCTCTATTACACGAGCATCTGAAAATGTAGTCTCTTCAAGAATTTTACAATAGTGACAAGTGTGGCGAGAAAAAACGAATAATATAGGTTTTTTCTCTTGTGTAGCCATTTTTACACCACTATCAAAGTCTTTTGCCCAGTGAATTTTATCGCCAAATAGAGAACTTGCTATCAATAAAAAAAAGAGTACATATACTTTTTTCATCTTGTTATTCCGTCATCTCTGTAATAATATCTACAATCATCTTTTCTGCTTCACGAAGAGGTTTTATTGATGCTTCATCTGACATATCTAGTGTTGTTATCCAGTTATCAACACCTAAAAATCCCATATGCATTTTTTCCTCTCCCACTTTTTTATAGATATAAAATGAACATGGAGCCCATGCACCAGCTTCAGGATGTAGTTTTGATACAGGATAAATTACATCAAATTTACAAATAGAGTAAGTGTGAAAAAAGTCATATACACCAGTGTAAGCATTATCATCAAATATCTCTTCTTGCACATCTGTATAGTTTGGTAGCAAAAAACCAAGTGGCTCAAGTTCTCCTTCAAATTCAGCTTCAAAATCTTCTATAAAGTCAGCAGGTGTTGCTTCGTCATCAAGCTCTACATCAGCTGTAAAGTTTACTGCAAATGATTTAGTTGGAAATTTTACGGTGTGGTTTAACTCTTTAAAGTGACCCTTTGGAAGTGCTTTTTGTAAAGTATCTTTTATGAGTGCAGCATACGCAATAAGATCAGGGTCATTAACAGGTACGCCAGTAGCTCTTGACATTCCATTTATCGTTAATGTTGAAGCATTCATACTTCCATCTTTATCTTGCCATATTGACATACTAAGAGGTGTTAGGGCTCCAAAACTAGGATACTTTTTAAGAATTTTGAATGTTAAGTCAGTGTTTGAAAACATTGCAAGATTATATACCTTATAATGTAAAGTTTTAAATCTAGTAGAAAATGGCTTATTCATATCGTTATTTCCAGCCATTGTTAAACCATTTGCATCAAACCCTTTTTCTATTGTTTTTGTTGTCACTCCAGACTCAAGTGTAGTGTAGACTTGAACATCTTGTGTACTTTTAGAGTACCCCATCGTTGTTAAAGCGAGAAATACTACCATTAGAAGTTTCTGTATTTTTTTCATTTTTTTTCCTTATTTTACGAGTTTGGCATTCATTGATTCTAAAACTGAAACTATTTCAGTGTCTAGTTCTTTAACTGCTTTTAATTTTTTAGGGTCTGTGATATTCATCACAGCTGCCCAGTTAGCTAGGTATGGCATTCCAATATGCATAACATTAGTATCTTTTTCTATATACATATACATAGAACATGGTGCAAATACACCTGCATCAGGTCTATCTTTGAAGATAGAGTAAGAAAAATTCATGTGACATAAAGAGTATACAAAGTAAGCATCATACTTTTCAAAAGGGAGCTCTAAGTCTTCATAAGTCTCTTTAAAGTCTTTATACCCAGCGATGAGATAGTGACTCTTTTCCATAGTTGCTTCAAAATCTTCTTGAAATGTTTCAACAAATGCAGAAATATCATCAGGTCTGTCAAATGTGTAAGTAAACTCCATCATTGTTTTAGCAGGAAGGTTTTTGTAAGTCATCACCTGTTTTGTAGTTTCAAAAGTGCTTTGAATCTGTTTATCAAGAGGATTGAACATTTCTACAAAAGCTTCTCTAACAGCTACATCTTTTACATTTGTAATATCCAACATAGTAGTAGGTGTAACATGGCCTATATATGTCTTGTCTTCACTTTTTACCTTATAAATGTGTAGATTAAAAGGATTAAAGCCACCAAGTGAAGGCTCTTTGAGTAAAAGAGGTCTTAATGCTTCATCGTTAGAGATAGAAAAGAAACCAAGGTTTTCTAAGTCAGTCGGTGGGTATTTTTGCGCATAAGCATCATTTACTCGTTCATGTGGATCTGAGAGTATAAACCCTATATTTTCTATATCATTATTGATATACGTATTAAATACTTTCTCAGCACTACCATTTACAACAAAAAATTCTACACCACTTGCCCCAAAGAGTGATAGTGGTACAAAGAGTGTAAAGAGTAGTTTAATTATTTTATTTGTCATTGTTTTTCCATTTTATGAATTAATTTAGCTAAATTGCTAAATTGAATAATATCATTCTATTTATTAATTTCAACTAAAGCAATTTAGCAATTTAGCAATTTAGACAATTAACTTTTTATTAAGATATAAAACTATAGACTGTTGAATTAAATTTACTAAATAAGTTAAATAAAAAGGAAATAAAAATAATGGCAAATAAAAATATACTAACAGTTATAGGTGCAACAGTGGCTACATCTTTATGCTGTGTAACACCCGTTTTAGCAGTTCTCGCAGGTTCAAGCTCTTTAGCTTCTTCGTTTTCATGGTTAGCTCCCTATCATAACTATTTAGTTGTGTTTACAGTTTTAGTACTTATCTATGCTTGGTATGACAAACTAAAACCTAAAAAAGAGATAGATTGTGCATGCGATGATGAGAACTTCTTTTCTGGTAAAACTTTTTTAGGGCTTGTTACAGTTTTTACAGTTTTTATGCTGACATTTCCACAGTGGGGAAACAAAGTTTTTGATTCTGCTCCTAGTGCTGAGTCTTGTTCTACTGGGACTTGTGATAGTAATACAACTGCACATGCTGATGAAAAAGCAGTAAAAAAAGAGAAAATTCTCCCTGTAATCCAAACAGATGCAAAAGCAAAGGCTTGTGATACAGGAGCATGCCCAACACCAAAAGAGAACTCAACACCACAAACAACTAACACAAGTGATTTACCTGTTTTAAAATATATGAGTGATGAAAAGACAAATCCAACTGAGCATGGACAAGTAGCTTGTACTGGAACTGGTTATAAAGTTTTAGATGACTTAATGGCAAAGGCTAGAAAAGTTGTACCTGAAATGGCTCCAGTAGTTCTTAAAAGAATGATAGATAATGAAGAAGAGTTTGTCCTTTTAGATGTTCGTCCTACTATACAAAGAGCTGAAGGTGAGATTTATGCTGATGAGATGTTAGCAATACCACGTACAAACCTAGAGTTTGAAATACTAAACGCAGTAAAAGACAGAGGAATGACCATCGTAGTTTATACTCGTATGGGTGCAAGAAGTCTTTTTGCAGCAGAGTCACTCAAAAAACTCGGTTATACTAATGTTTATAACCTTAGTGCCGGTCTTAAAGGGTGGGTAAGAGCTGAGTATCCGTATGACAATGGTCTTGGTACAGTTAAAAAAGTAGTGGACGCAGAATAATGGCTGATAATACAGGAATAATTAATCTTTACACAGACTTAGCACAAAACCCCAACAAAGATTTTGGTTGGGATAAGGGTTTAGACAATGCAAAAGCGCATGGATATAAAAAGGAGTGGATAGATGCAACTCCCTCAGAAGTTTGGGAGTTTTGTGCAGCAGTTGGAAATCCCTTTACCCATGCAGATATAAAAGAGGGTGACACTGTTTTAGATCTTGGTTGTGGCGCTGGAGTTGATGTTTTAGTCTCGCGTTTACTTGTTGGTGAGAGCGGCAAGGTCTATGGTGTCGACATAACACCAAAGATGGTCGAAGTTGCCTCTACACATGCAAAAAATGCTGGTTTTTCAAATGTAGCGATAATTGAGAGTAGTTTTGACTCCATAACACTTGAAGATGAGTCTGTTGATGTTATTATCTCAAATGGAGCTATAAATCTTACTTCATGTAAAGAGTCTGTTTTTGCAGAGATTTATCGTCTTTTAAAACCAAATGCTAAGATATTTTTTGCAGATATGATAGATATCTCAGAACCATCATGTTGTAGCATTGAGCAGAGTTCTTGTTGTAATACAAGTGAGCCGCAAGAAGACTGGGCAAACTGTGTAGCTGGGACTATGAGAGAGTCTGAACTTATAGAACTTATACAAAAGGCTGGTTTTAAAGATGTAGAGTGTACTGGTCATACTCACTATACAACAGCTGATACAACCAAGGGAGCTACATTTAAAGCTACAAAAGTGGCATCCTCTGAGTTAAGAGAAAAACATTGGGATGCAATTTTTCAAACAACTGACTACACTCAAGTACTTTGGCATGAAGAGACACCTCTTAAATCTTTAGAGCTTATAATGCAGTACTCAAAAAAAGATAACTCACTTATAGACATAGGCTGTGGAGCATCTCTCTTAGTTGATAACTTGTTAAAAAATGATTACAAAGATATAACACTTGTAGATACTTCAAAAACTTCTCTTGAAATAGTAAAAAAGAGAGTAAAAAATGAAAATATTACTTATGTTTGTGGGGATATTTTAAACTTTACAACACAAAAGAGTTTTGCACTCTGGCACGACAGGGCAGTTTTTCACTTTCTTCTTTCTAAAAAAGAAAGAGAGCTCTACTTTAAAGTTTTAACTGACTCGTTAAAGTATGATGGAGTGGCAGTCATAAGCTCATTTAGAGTGAACGGACCTATGGCTTGTGCTGGTTTAGATATAGTCCAGTATAACCGTGAAAAAATACTCCAAGAACTTCCAAAAAACCTGCGACTTATAGAGAGTGAAGAGTTTACCCACATCACTCCAAAAGGAACAACACAAGAGTATATATATTTTGTTTTAAAGAAATGTGAATAACTTTTTATTCACGTATTCTTTTAACCCTATTTTATGGAAATACACAGTACTATTCACCTAGATATCTTAAAAATAGGGTTTAACGTGAATATTGGTCAAGAAATACTAGAATTACTCAAAGAAGAAGTCACTGAGAGCGAATATAAGCGCTATATTAGACAACTTCAATATGATGTGAAAAAGTCAACACCAGAACTTGCTATTTTTTATGCTCCAAATGCTCTAGTACTTAACTGGATCAAAAATAAATACACTTCAAAAATAGCTCATCTCTTTGAAATAAAGTCTCATAACAAAGTAACTGTACAAATAGCCCTTAAAAACAGTGTCATTAAAAGTAAAAAAGTAAAAACTGTTGAAGTAAAACATGGAAACTCTCTTTTAAACCCCTCACACTCTTTTTCAAACTTCATGGTTGGTGGTTCAAACCAGTTTGCTTATGCAGCTGTAAAGAGTGTAAGTGAAAATGCAGGAAGAGTTTACAATCCTCTTTTTCTTTATGGTGGCGTTGGACTTGGAAAAACTCACCTTATGCAGTCAGCCGGTAATGTTTTTCAAAATGAAGGGAAAGTTGTTATTTACACTACTGTTGAGCAGTTTTTAAATGACTTTACACGTAGTATTCGTAACAATACAATGGAGCGTTACCGTGAGAAGTATCGTACTTGTGATGTTTTACTCATAGATGACATTCAATTTTTATCAAACAAAGAAGGGATTCAAGAAGAACTCTTTCATACATTTGAAGCCCTTAAAGGCGATGGTAAACAGATTATATTTACCGCTGATAAACACCCTAAAAAGATTGCTGGGCTTGAAGCAAGACTACAAAGTCGTTTTGAGTGGGGTTTAGTTGCAGATATCCAACCCCCAGAATTAGAAACAAAAATTGCCATTATTGAAAAAAAATGTGAAATAAATAAAGTAGTTCTTTCTAAAGACATAGTAAACTACATTGCAACAGTAATAGACTCTAATGTTCGTGAAATAGAGGGTATACTCTCTAAACTTCATGCCTATTCCCAACTTATGCATGTGGATATAGATATAGAGTTTACAAAAAATGTTCTCAAAGATCAAATAGCAGAAAAACGCGAAAATTTAACTATGGATAATATAACACAGGTCGTTGCTAAAGACTTAAATATAAAACCAAGTGAAATTCGCTCAAAAGGTCGTAGTAAAAACATAGTCTATGCAAGACGTATAGCTATTTATATATGCCGTGAATTAACACAAAATACTATGCCTCAACTCGCTCAATACTTTGGTATGAAAGATCACACAGCTATAAGTCATACTATCAAAAAAATTAATTCTCTTATTATAGAAGATGAAGATTTTAAAGTAAAAATAGACGAGTTAAGTAATAAACTTACAAATATCACATAAAAAAGATATAATTGTAATAGTGAATAGACGTGATTAGACTCATATAAACTCATCACGTCTAAGTAAGTACTGTTATAGGGCTTTGAATTGGTTTTTCACTTATTCACATACACCTACTACTACTTACTAAAATTATATAAA
>FPHF01000018.1_pt1 | contig 43505 bp, 41 predicted proteins | sample 1057241 | NCBI WGS metagenome assembly FPHF01 (sample SAMEA4473298, study PRJEB15554) | hydrothermal vent metagenome | biome: marine basaltic hydrothermal vent biome; feature: marine hydrothermal vent; material: water | place: Pacific Ocean | collected 2011-06-14/2011-07-23 | depth 1709 m | reverse complement strand
AATGGAAAAAATTCGTGAAAGTGGAGAGATAACTAAGGGGCCTAAAGCTTTTGGGGTAAAAGATGCAGAATCTTTTGCAAATCAGCTTAATGCTTTTTTAGGCCGAAAAATCTAGAGTAGGAGTTTGCTCCTCCTCCCCTGACTTTGCATAAGTCTCTTGTCCTTCTTGTTTTTCTAAAGCTTCTTTGTTCTTTTGTTGTACAGCTTGCATCTCCATAACTCTTGCACTTGATGCTACTGAGAAGTCTTGAGGAGAAGGGTCACCTGCGGCTAAAGCGGCTGAAGCAACTTTTCTAGCATTTTGTATAGTCTCTTCGGGAGATGAACTTGAAGGCATTGAGATGGGAACTTCCCCACCTATGGCATACATCTTACCATCTGGCCCTTGTTGGTAAGTGTAAGATGCGGCCCCTGCTAAACCACCAGCAGCAGACTGGTGTGCAGCCTCATGTGCTTTTACTTCAGAGTCTCGAGCTGCGAGGTCTTTTACTAAACGCTTTTCATCTTCACTAAGTTCCTCTGAATTAGAACTTTTTTTAGATTCTTCAGCTTTTTTTTCTTCTTTTTCATTTGAAGTCTCTTTAGCTTCGGCTGGCTCTTTGGCTACTGGATCTTCATCGACAACAAGAGTCTGTCTCTCATTGAGTTTAATGGAGTAGCTTGAACCGATGTCGTAAAGTGAGTTTGAACCTATCTGCATAATCTCTATTATAGCACTTAAATGATATAATTGCTTTAATAATAATATTAGGACAATAGTATAATGATGCAATTTGAACTTAAAGATGAGTATATAGAACTTTTTAAACTTATAAAAGTACTAGACTTAGTAGACAGTGGTGCACAAGCAAAAATGATAGTTTCAGATGGTTATGTTCTTAGAAACGGCGAACCAGAGTTACGTAAACGTGCAAAAATTATTGCAGGGGATCATCTAGTTATAGGTGGTGATGTAGAGATTGATATTGTGGCTGGAAAAGAATAATTAAAGCAATAGAACTTATAGCGAACGAAAAACGACTAGCTCTAATCGAGAAGTTTGCTGGTAAAGAGACTATAGAAGAGTTAGATAAGGCTATATCTGAAGTTTTGGCTAATGGCTCTGATTCTCTTAAGTTGATAACAGAGTTTTTTGCACTTCTTGACACACCAAAATCTGACGAAGAAAATGTTCTACCTGAGTACACAACAGGAAAGAGAAAAGTTAGTATAGTCAAAACTACACAAGACTTAGAGTTGGCGATAAAGTCACTTAAAAAGACAAAACTCATTGGTTTTGATAGTGAACAAAAACCTACCTTTAAAAAAGGTGAAAAAGCCAATAAAATCTCACTTATACAACTTGCAAACGCAGACGTATGTTACCTTGTACAAGTACTACAGATAAAAGATATAACGCCACTTTTAGACTTTATCAGAGATAGAAACTTTGTAAAAATCGGGATAAACTTAGTAGGGGATAAAAAAGCCCTCTATGATGAGTATAAAATCCATATGAAAGGTACACTAGACCTTGATGGTGCTTTGACAAAACTTACATCGAAAAATAGCATAGGTGCCAAAAAAGTAGCTAAAGTCTTTCTCAATAAAAACTTACTAAAATCAAAGAAAATGAGTGTATCTAACTGGGAAGCTAAGGAATTATCTCCAAACCAGATTAAGTATGCTGCAGAAGATGCCACTGTCGTTTATGACACTATCTTACATCTTATACATGAGTACCCGTTTGTTCTAAAAGCAATGCCAGGATGGTTTGAAGAGAACTTTAATAATGGTGAGTACGACACTTAAAAGTGAAGTACTCTTTTAGATAAAAAACGAGCTAATAAACCCGATAAGTCCACCAAAAACACCACCCCAAACTACTAACCAGTCAAGATGCTCTTTTATGAGCTTTTGAACCATCTCTTTTACGAGTTCTGGTGTCAGTTCATTTAAACGCGAGTCGATTACTGTCTCTATTGAGTTTAGCATATCATCGTTGAGTGAAGAGCTTTGTAGGTGCTTTTTCATAGTGTCATTAAACGCAGAAGAGTTTACTATTTTTATAACAGCGGCTCTCATCTTAGTTGAAAATGGCTCTCTTAAGTTTTCTAAGGCAGCTTCTCCACCAAACATACCAAGCATACCACCAAATGATGACTCCATAACAGTTTTAGAAAGAGCATCAAATGCAGGAGTAAAGTCTGTTTCTTTTATGATGGGTTCAAGCTTGATTTTTTGCTCTTCATTTTCAAAGAAGTTTTCTAACTGCTCTTTAGTGAAAAATTCACTCATCATAAGGTTTTTAATAGACTCTTTAAAGGCTTCAAAACGTAGAGGAATAACACCTGAGCCATAAAGAAAAGGGACTCTCTCAAAGAGCATATGAATAGCAAGTTGATTTGTAAGTGCACCTGAGAGGGCAAAAAGACCTGTAAAAAGTAGAGTATTATGCAACTCCAAAAGGACAAAAGAGAGTACTATAAGGATAAGTGCAATAATATTTGTGATAAGACTTTTGTTTAATGACATAATAACTCCATAGTTAATGCTAATAACTTTTTTGTGATTATATCAAAAGTCTATACACCTTCATATGAAAAAAGTCTGGATATTTTTATTAAAAACTCTTTTCCCATAAGTAAAATAGAGATAATTGCTAAAATATCAAAGGCTATCGTGATGTTGAGTTGTATACTTAAACATATGGGAACAAGTTCTAGAAGAACTATATAAGAAAAGATGAGATTTGCTAAAAGAGCGAATACAAATAGGTAAGAACCTACTGCATAACGAGTAGGCCCTGCAGGTGAAAATATCTTTGTTTTGATGTTTTGCATAGCTTCTTTACCTGCTAATGCACCCCCAGCAATAATAAATATCTCCGGTCCACCAATCATAAAAAATGCAACTAAAGAGTTACTTGTTATCTCATCAAAACCTAAAAAAGGTACTACTAAACCAATCAAAGGGCTTATAAAACCCAAACTTATTAAAAACATACCTATTTTGTATTTCATATTTTCTCCATTTAAATTATTATGTGAATATAAGTATACATACAAAGTACTAAAACAACTGCAATAAACAAAAACTGTTCAAGTTAACCCCTACTAAACAAGCATACATAATGGGGTTTGCTATAAGTGCTGATAACTCTTGTGCATCCTAAAGAGTTAAAGCAATAGGTTGATGGAAAAATCTAGGAATACCTTAATTTCGGTACACTGTAAAGTGCAAGCTAATAGGGGATTATTTTTAGGTGTCGTGTGTATACCTATTTAATGTACAATATCTAATGATAAAATTTTTAGAATACTTTATAAATAACTCTCGTTTAAACTATGCACTTTTGGCTTTTTTACTTTTTCTTGGTGTTAATGCTTATATGAATATTCCAAAAGAGATGTTTCCTGTTGTCGAACTGGACAAGATAAGTGTCCGTGGTTATTATGGGGGGGCTAGTGCTGCAAATATGGACAAAATGGCTGTTCGAGATATAGAAGATGCTATGAGTAACATCAGTGGAATAGATAAAATAGAGGCAACTATCGCCCCTGGTGCATTTACTATCATCCTTACACTTACGGATAATGCAAATAAAATAAATCTTTTAAACAAGGTAAAAGATGCGATTAGCCTCTCAAAACAGTACTTACCCTCTGATATGCTTGAACCAACAGCGACACTTATAGATAAAAATAAACCACTCATCAGAGTCTCAGTCTCTTCAAAAACACTTTCTAAAGGTGATTTAAATGAAATAGCTCAAGATGTAAAAAGTAAACTCTCAAAGATACAAAATATCGCAGAAGTAGGGATTTGGGGAGCCTCTAAAGAAGAAGTCTCTATTAAAGTAAACTCAGAAGCTATTCTTGCTTATGGTTTAAACCCATCGAGTGTAGTGAGTGCTATCTCAAACCTTTCCTATATATTTCCTATTGGAAATATAGAAGAGAAGGGTGGTTTTGCATTTATATCTACTGTAAATGGTAAAACAGATGCACATGAATGGGAAGAGAGTATTTTAAATATAGATGACAAATATGTACGTTTAGGTGACTTAGCAGAGGTAGAGATAATCTACCCACAAACATCGACTCTTGCTACTTTTAATAATAACGAAACACTAACTTTAGTACTTTCTAAAGGAGAACAAGGTGATGCACTAAAACTTTCTAAAATTGTTATAGCCGAAGTGGAAAAACTACAAAAGAGTTATAAAAATGTGATCTTTAATACCTATAAAGATAGCTCTATTCCTATTAAAAAACGTCTTGATACAGTAATCTCGAACCTGATGTTTGGACTTATCCTTGTTTTTCTCTCGATGTATATTCTTATCAATCTTCGCATCGCATTTATTGTGGCCCTAGGGATTCCCTTTTCTTTTATTATAGGACTGTTATTTATCTACTATCTTGGATATTCTATCAATATCGTTTCACTTTTAGGAGCTCTTATTGTCATCGGAATAGTTGTTGATGATGCCATTGTTGTGAGTGAAAATATACAGAGGCATATAGATGAAGGCATGGACATTAAAGAGGCTTCCATTGTTGGTGTAAAAGAGATGATGCTTCCCGTTTCGCTGGCAACACTAACAACAGCTGCTGCATTTTTACCGATGTTTTTGATGCATGGTGAAATAGCTCTATTTTTAATCCTTGTGCCAATAGTCGTAGTACTTATACTTTTGGGCTCACTTATAGAGAGTTTTTTCTTTTTACCACTACATGCAAGAGAAGTACTTAAAAAAAGTAACAACCTTGTAGACTGGACGGGTGCTCAAAACTTCTATGAAAAACTACTCTCTTTTAACATACACTATAAAAAAACTTTTTTACTTACTTTTTTAGTTTTAGTACCTCTTTTAACTGTACTGACTGCAAAGTCTATGAAGTTTCAGTTTTTTCCTAACTTTGATGGAAATAACCTATATGTATCTGCAAAAATAGATATAAATATACCTAGAGAAGATACATTTGCACTTAGCAAAAAAATAGAAGCAGAGATTATGAAACATGGTGAAGAGTTTTCTCTTAAATCTATCTCTGCAACAACAGGTTACAGACGTAGTCTATCAGGCGAGACAGAGTTTAATAACAATGTTTTTTATATTACACTCGAACTTTATGATAGAAAAGATACGAATTTTATCAGTGAGTATATCAACCCTATACTCAACTTTAGTTTTATCTTTAACGACCCAGATAAACGTAGGGATAAAAAGACTTATGAGCTTGCACCTCGTTTACAAGAGATTATAGAACCCTTTCGTGAGAAGTACAATATGTTAGAACTCGGAGTGATAGAAGATAAAGCAGGACTTATAAGAAGTGACATTCAGATAAACCTATCAGGAAGTGAAGATGTAGTTCTAGAGGCGAGCATAAAAGAGCTTGAGGCTGCATTATCTAAGATAGAAGGTGTCTCAAACTTTAGTGATAATATCAAGTATGGAAAGATGGAGTACAAGATAAAAATAAACTCTTATGGAGAGAGTTTAGGGCTTAGTGAGGCTTCTATCTCTAAGGTACTTAGTGACTTCTTTTTAGACAAACGCCAATCGACTACTTTTAATAGTGGAGGAGTTATGGAGATAAAAACACGTGACCTTAACAAGAATAAAAAAGCGACACTCTTTAACTTTAATATAAGTCTAAATGATGGACGTTATGTAAAACTTACAGATGTAGCAAGTATCATTAAAATACGAGATTATGAGAGTATAAACAAACTCAATGGTTCTATAGTAAAAACCGTATTTGCTAACTTAGATAAAAGAGTTATAACACCAGAAGAGGTACTAGAGCAACTCAATCCAATTTTAGAAAAAATTGCAGACATAGGGATAAATGTAAACTTACTCGGTGAAAAGGAGAAGTCAAAACAACTAAAATCGGATATGAAGTCTTCTCTCATTTTAGCGATGTTTCTTATCTTTATAAGCTTACTTTTTATCTTCTCAAAAGTGAAGTATGTTTTGATGGTGATGAGTGTTATACCTTTTTCAGTTTTAGGTGCACTTCTTGGACATAAACTACTGGGAATTCCTCTAACAATGCCTTCAATCATTGGTATACTTGGGTTAGCCGGTGTAGTAATAAACGATGGAATAATTATGTTGGACTTTTTACATGGAACACATGAAAGTAAGGAGTTTTTTACTCGTGCAAAACATAGACTTAGACCAATCCTAATCACAAGTATTACAACCTTTTTAGGGCTATTTACACTTATATTTTATGCAACAGGTCAAGCAGTTATTTTACAACCTATCGCTATTTCTATTGGTTTTGGACTGATTTGGGGAACTGTGTTAAACTTACTCTACCTACCAACACTATATGCGATGGTTAATCATATCAAGCCTATTAGGTAGGTCTTATTTTATTACTGTGTCAGACTTTGTAAGAAGCATTAAAACTACACCTAAAAAGACTATAAACGCAGTGAGGTAAAGTGTTGTGTCAAAGTTACCAAAGTGGGCGATGAGTGCTACACTATACAGTGGTGCTACAACTTGACCTATACCGTATGCTGCTGTCATAGAACCCATAAGTATAACGGGGTTATGTTTAGATATCTGTCCACCTAGGTTCATAAAAAGTGCTACAAGACCGATAAAAGTACTTCCATAAAGAGCGGCACTTAAAAGGTTGACATATATGTTTGTGCTCAGCGTTGGTAGGAGTATACCTATGACCTGTAGAGATAAAGCAAAGATAATTACATCTACACTATTAAATCTATGAGCTAAACGCATCCAGAGTATGGAGGATGGGACTCCTGCTATACCTACTATAAGCCATGCAAGATTTCCTTTTCCCTCAAGACCTTTTAGGGAGTTTACTATCTCTGGTAAAAAAGTACCTTGAACCACAAATCCAACTCCCTCAGTTAAGTAAGCAAGGATGAGTAAAATTACATAGGGCGAAAAAATAGACTTGTTACTCTCTTTTTGTAGGGCTGCTTTATGTGCCTCTTTGTCAAATGATAAAATATGAAAGATATAAAAAGAAAAAATAAAGGCCATAAACGCGAGCACTAACCAAGCCTCTCCCCATGAGTTGTTCTCTAATACCATCTGTGATACTAACTCACTAATAATGATGGCAAAACCAATACCACTAAAGTGAATACCCATAGCCTTTGTTTTAAACTCTAGGTTTAATTTGAGCATAACTAATGAAGCACCTACTAGAAGTATCATAGCAGAACCAAATCCAGCTAAAACCCGGGAGACAATCCATAAGATTTCACTATGGGTAGTTCCTAGTATTAGTGCAGTTAATATACTCAAAATAATACCTAAACGAAAATAAAAAACTTTTTTTTGTATGTTTTTGAGTGAAATAGAAAAAAGTGCACCAGATAAATAACCAAAAAAGTTGAGTGAGGCTAAAATACCAGCCTGAGTGACAGAGAGATAATCTTGGAGCATTGATGGTAAAAGTGAAGTAAATGCGAAGCGTGCAACTCCAACACCAATGATAATAGAGAGAATACCTGCGAGAAGTATGTTCGCATTAGAGTCTTTATTTAATAAGGAGAAGATAGAGTATACCCCAAAGTAAAAATATTAAGAAGCCTAAAATAGTAAAAACTATAATAAGCCTTAGTGTAAAGTGGTATAAAAATTTTACAAAAGGAGGTATTTTCATAACTACTTTTTGTAAAGGTGAACTTTTATCTTAAGTCCCTTTATCGCATACTCCATACCGCCTAAAATATTAGTAACATCATAGTTTAGTTTTTGTGACATCCAAGAAGCTATAATAGATGTTCTACTGCCTGTACGGCAGATGATTGCAAAGGGTTTACTTGTGTCAACTTTAGCATTTAACTCTGTTAAAAAAGCATTGATGTCATATTTCCCTTTTTCGTTATAAAACTCTATGGGTATTGCCTCTTTTAAAATACCTTCATTTTTCCACTCGCCAACAGTTCTTACATCCACGATAGGAAGGTCCGAGTTTAGCATTTCTTGTGTTAAGTACGAGTTTGTAAGTTCTGCAAAAAGTGAAGCAGATAAAAGCATTAATAATAAAATAATTTTTTTCAATTTTTCTCCAAAATGTGTTAGAGTTTAGGTACTTGTTAAACCATAAGGAGTAATGCAAGTAAGCTCTTGTATAATTATATCAATAATATCTAAATAGGAATACAATGGCAGCATCTGTAAAAGCAATAAATAATGCAACTAGACTCAGATATATCAGAGCACTGGAGCGTTTTCATAAGGGTATGATTTCATTTTTACTCAATACCCCAGAACTTACACATAAAAGTTTAAACAAAAAGATAGACAACTCAGTAAAACTTCTCAAACGTATTGATGAGATAGATTTATATAAGGGTGAGCTCAAAGACCTGCAAATTCTTGTGAAAAAGATGATTGGATATAAAGACTCAGAAGATGATATAGAAAGTATCAAAGAAGCAATTTTATATGCTTCAAATCAGCTAGATAAGAGTAAAAGACAAACATGCTAACTCAATGTTTGATGACTGGGAATCATAAAGTAAAATGGCTAGACTCCTCCTTCTAGAAGATGATATCATCCTTGGTGATACTCTCCAAGAACTCTTAGAGTCAGAAGGGTATGAAGTTGTTTTGGTGACTCATGGCAATAGTGTTCTAGAGTTAACATCGAGTCAGAGTTTTGAGTTAATGCTTTTTGATGTTAATGTCCCAGACTTCAATGGGTTTGAACTTTTAAAAATGCTTAGAGACTCAGGTGATACAACTCCATGTATATTTTTAACCTCACTTAGTGATATCGCTTCTCTCTCCAAAGGATTTGAGGTTGGAGCAGATGACTACCTCAAAAAACCTTTTGACTTTGATGAACTTCTTGTACGTATAAAAGCAGTTCTAAGAAAGTCTTTTCAAGCAGTAGAAAATGAAGTGAAATATAAATACTTAGTGTATAAAATAGCTACAAATGAATTATTTCATAAGAAAGAACTTCTCCCCTTCGCGCCACAAGAACAAAAGCTTTTGGCACTGTTTTTTAAAAATATAAATATAACTCTCAGAAAAGAAGAACTTCTTTTTGAACTAAACAGTGAAAGTATGGCTAGTGAAGGAGCCCTTCGTGTCTACATCACAAAACTACGCAAGATTGGTTTGGAGATACAGACTATAAAAGGTACAGGATACAGACTTGTTAAAGCATGAGAAAAAAGCATTTTGGAAATTTTTCAGTATATACTTTGGAAGTGTAGCACTTCTTATTTTAGTTGCTGGGTATTTTTACTTTGGAGAACAAAAAAAGATATTGATAAAAAAAGAGCATTTTTCTATGATAGAACACGTACGAAAAATAAAGATGAATCAGTATGAACTAGATACTAAAGGTATCACTCACTCGGTGACTTATAAAGAAATTCCTGCATTTAATATCAATAACTTCACTATAAAAGAGAACTACTTTGAATCTTACCTGCCATATAGTTGGAAGAGTGGATACTACATGGTTCGTAAAGATAAAACTTCTTTTTATGAAGAATTATTTAGAATTAAAAGTACAATAGTCCTCACTCAGTTACTGCTTTTAGCACTTTTTGCAATTATTAGTTTTTTTCTCTCCAGGCGTGCACTGAGACCTATGCAAGAGGCGATAACAAAGTTAGATAACTTTTCAAAAGACTTGATTCACGACTTAAATACCCCCGTGACATCCATACTTTTAAATACAAAAATTTTAGAAAAAACTCTAGAAGAAGAATCAAAAGCTCTTAGAAGAATTAAAACGAGTGCTAAAGAAATAGGTGAACTACATAATAACCTCACGATACTGCTCCAAGAAGAGACAATGATAATGAAAGAAGAGAATCTTTTTGATTTAATAGATGATGTAGTGAGTACACAAGAAAGTCTCTACCCTGATATTAAGATTGAACTTCAAAGAAGTGAACTGCTTGTGCGAGTAAATGCTGATGCACTCAAACAAGTTCTTTCAAATATTTTCTCAAATGCATGTAAATATAATAAAAAAGAAGGACATGTGAAAGTATATACTAAAGGTAAAACACTTTATGTAGAAGACAGTGGTGTAGGAATACAAAAACCCCAAAATATTTTTAAGAGAAATTATACAGAGCAAATAAGTGGACATGGGATAGGGCTTGATATCGTTAAACGATTGTGTGATTCAATGGATATAAATATTTCAGCCTCTTCTGTAGTAGGCGAAGGAACACTTATAGTTATACAATTTTAAAAACTATAAGTTATTGTGTACTATGAACTCCTTAGAGAAGGAGTTCATTTATCCCATCTGGACAGAATCGATCTCACCTTTAAATTCTTCAATAGAAAAAGTCACTTGATTCGCAATTGATTCAGGTGTATTTCTTCTTAGAGCTGTATCTCTCAAACGTATTTTACGTGTAGGTTTATTGTAGTCACCTATGACATACGTTACTAAGATGTAAGGATCGGAATGGATATCGCAGTTTGAAATTGTTGTTTCAACATCAGGTACGCAATACTCAATTTCAATATCAGGATCCACCATTGATTTGTTGACAAGTACTAGAACTTGGTCAAGTCTTTGATGCAGACTTTCTCTTGCTACTTCAATCTCTTTTGGATCATTAAGAAGTGCTAGAACTTTTTCTACTTTCTCTTTGATTTCCTTTTCTTTTACAGTTTCATCGGGGTCATTGAGAAGTGTAACAACTTCTTCAAGTCTTTCTTTTATTTCTCGTTCCATAATAATTCTCCTAAAATAATTTAATTAGTTAAACATATATATAGTCTGTGCCACTTTAAAGGACAGTAGAAATTTTAGCACTGGCTATAACATTAGTTACTTGGTCTAGGCCTTATAGACATAGACTTTGTAAAGCTTCTTATCCCATCCTAATATCGTCAGCTTCTTCTTTAAAGTTTTCGATAGCTTGGAGGACATGTTGTGTTAAGTCTTGTGGTGAACTTTGTAGGGCTGTTTTACCTAAACTCACCTTGCGTGTACGTGTCGTATATTCATCTTCACTATATGATAATAGTATATGTGCCTTGTTGGAGAGATCACAGCTACTTGCATCTGTTACCAACTCTGGTATACAGTAGGTAACCTCTACTTCGAGGTCAATCATCGCTTCATTTACGAGTTCTACAATCTCTTCCATTCTTGATTTAAGTTCTCTTTTTTCCTGGGCTAATTTTTGGGGGTCATCTAAAAGGGCTAAAACTTTTTCAAGTTTCTCTTTAACTTCTTTATCTAATACAACTTCATCGGAGTCATTGAGAAGTGTTACCACTTCTTCCAGTCTCTCTTTAATTTCAGTTTTCATAATGATTCTCCTAAATTGAATACAGCCAGTATAAAAATCTCTACCTGTGCTTATCACAATTCTATCATAAAAAAACCCAAAATGCATAAAAGAATTATAATAAATTCTAATCTGATATTTATATTATAAAAGTATATTAGTTTGGAATTTTAAAAACTAAAAGTAACATCTATATATATTTTATCATTGTTACTGATGGCATTAGTAAAAGGCTTCTCACTTTTTATACTTGTATTTATGTAATCAATGACTCCCAGGTTTACAACGAGAGCATCCCTTACATCATACTCTAAAGAGGCCCTAAAAAAGCCACCATACTGCCAGTTGTGACCAAACATATTAAGAACTACAGTCCCATTGAGGGTGTCGTTTTGCATGGAGTGTGTTACCCTAATTGCAGTTTGTATTTCATCTTGTTGCACATAGTCAGGGACTTTACCAGTAGCAATTCCAGACATCTGCTCTTCATAATCAAAGATGTGTCTATTGGCTAACTCTAATGATACTGTAGTGTTCTTGATACCCATATAGTCAAGCCCAACAAGAGTATCTAGTCTGCGTTTAGCATTAGATGTTGAGTTATACTTTATGCCATTTATAAGGGCTACTTCACTCTTATAAAGCCAACTCCCTTGAACAAGGTTAAAAGCAGATCCAATCATTTTAATTTTTGAGACAACTCTTGTGGTATTTGGAAGTGTACCTTCTATATGCCATTTTGAGTCGAGTACATTAGCCGCGTAAAAAGAGAGGTCCCAACCAGAAAAGACTCCATTAGCTGCTAGAGCATATTGCATGTCTTCAAGAATGTTACTCGGTTTTGCCAAAGTAACAAAAGGGTCTGGAGCAATAGAAAAAATACTATCAACAGGGAAATACTCACTTCTTGGAGCAGCTTCAAGAAAAATTCTACTCTCAACAATAGCCATAGCAGAGAAGTTCCAATCTCCCTTGTAGTAATCAAACTTGGCCATTGTAGTACTGAGCCGGAGGTCCCCAATATCTGTTAAACCAGGCAGTCTATTGTCAAGAGGGTTGATTATATCTGTAATTCTAATACTATCAGATTTTCCCCAAACAACAATTTGACGACCAATTTTTGCATCGAAGTCTTTTGTTATACTCCCTTGTATATATGTATCATCTAAACGCAGCTGTGTTTTGTAAGTATTAAGAGTATCTTGGTTGTAGTTGTTATGACTGTTTAAGTCATATATAGCATCATAAAATGAATCACCACTTATACGAATTTTCCATGTCTTAGAGAGTTTTGTATCAAACTGAAGGTAAGTACTTATTTGGGCTTGATTAAACCCTGAGTACTCTATACCTACACTGTCAGATTTATTTGCTTTAACTCTATGTTCTCTATATCCATAGTTGGCTTTAAGGCTTAGCTTTCCTAAAATAGTATAAGTACTTTGCTTTTGCTTCTTTTTGGGAATATGACTTGTCTCTAAACTCTTTTGAGTAGAAAATCCATCTAAGTCTTCACCAAAACCATCGAGGTCAGTCTCACTGCTCTCTTGCATATCAAAACCATTTAAGTCAGCTTCAATAGCATCTTCGGCATGAAGACTAGAAAGTAAGAGAAGCGTAATAAAAGAGAATTTAAAAACTTCTGTTTTCACTTAGATACCGCGTTCTAGTGTTCTAGTAGTAAAAAGAGACTCATCTAAATCTTGGTTGTACTTAATATTTGAGAATTTAAATACAGACTTATGAAGTGTTTTTTTACCTTTTTTTGTAACCATTTGCATCTCTTTAACAGTCCAAATACCATCGATGAGTTCTAAGTCTTTTACCATCATGTATTTAAGTCTATTCCCGGCTTTAATGTAGTTCAGTGCTTGAATAACTACAAAGTTATCTTGTCTTACAAACATTATACTTTTTGTATAACCAGTTTCTTCAATTGTTTTTTTACTCTTTGGAGTAACAAGGAGTTGCCATACTATATGGCCTTGTGCTTTTGTCTCTTTCATAACTTTATAGTTATAATCCTCAACATTACGAGAAGTCATATCTGAGTAAGTAAAATCACTACCCATAAAAGATGAACTCTTATCACTAGATGCTATGCGTTTTACTTTTTGTAGTGCAGGAAGATATAACCACTGGTCATCATCAGTATTTGAATCTTCATAATCATATGTTAAAAAAGCAGTCTCTTTTACATCTGCCGGTGTTAAAAAGAACATAAGTTTTAAAGTATCAGTTCCTCTGTCTTTTGTATAAACTTTTAGGTCTCTGACTCTTTTGTTATTATGTTTATCTATGAGAATCATCCGCATATTTGAAGTGATGTTATCACCCTCATTTCTGTCGCTTACCTTTTGAGCTATCTCTTGAGCTGTAAGAGCGAAGACAGATGTGACTGTTAGTACTAATATTAGTAGTAATTTGAAAAACATTATTTATCCTTTGTTATTAGAGTTAGCAGTGCTGGCCCTAAGATGATGTTTGAGATAAGGGCAATAATAATTGCCCCACCTGCTAGTAAACCAAAGTTAAAGAGATTACTTAAACTTGCGAGCATATAAACAAAAAAGCCAAGACTAAGAACAACAGATGTCGCAACAAGTGCACGTCCTGTTCCTTTCATAGTCATCTCAACTGCCTCTTTTGTTGAATAGCCTTGGTTGTGATACTTAGAGAAGTTATGAAAAAAGTGTACTGTATCATCTACGCTAAGACCTATGACTATAGCACCAACAAGCATAGTGAAAAGATCAAGTGGCATATCTGTAAGTGACATAAAGCCAATTGCAATAATGACTGGTAGTAGATTTGGTATCATACTTACAAGTCCAATTTTAAAACTACCAAGTAGTATTATCATCATTATAGCGATTAAAACAAAAGCAACTAGATAAGAAGTAAGCATAGAATCCATGGCAGCTACAAGTGTTCTTTGAAAAAGTGGAACCATACCTGTAACTGTTATCTCTACACTCGATGGTGTATTTTGTTTGAGTATGCTTAGTATCTCCTCACTTATCTCGGAGTACTCACTCGCTTCCATCCATGGCAGTTTAAATGTTAAACGTGCCTTACTCATGGAAGAGTCTACAAAATCTTCTAAATCATCACTTCCACTATTTTCAAAAAGTAAAAACTCTTGAGGAATGAGTGCATCATTTGATGTGATAGCATAATACTCTTCTTTATTTTGATGAAGACCACGATGAATCTCTTTGAGAACATCACCAACACTCCATCCTTTTCCTACAAAATGTTTCTCAGTTGTGATTGTTTCTATCTCTTTTATAGCCTTGTCTAAGTTTTGGAGTAGTGCAGCTGAGTAGAGACCATTTTCTTTTTTTGTATCTACTATAACTTCGAGAGTAACAGAGCCTCTAAGTGCTTCATCTACACGAAAGGTAGCTATTTTAATTGGGGAGTCATCTGGTTGCCATGAGAGTGTATCATGTTTAAAAGAGACACTCGAAGCATAATAGATAAATGATATAGCTATTATAAAACTAAAGAGTACAATTTTTTTAGCATGTGTAAAACTAAAATCTGCAATAGATAGTAAAAATACATCCATTTTTTGAGAGTTTTTCTTATGTGCCTCTTTTGCTGCTTTAAGTGGAAGCAGTGCTAAAATAGCAGGAAGTAAAATTATAGTATTTAAAAGTGCAATTATTACTCCAATAGCTCCATATATACCTAAGTCTGCTATAGGCGCAATCGCTGCTGTAGAAAAAGAGAGAAGTCCTGCAGCTGTTGTTAGTGATGTCATTATGATAGCAAGACCAGAGTGACCAAGAGCATAGACAATAGCAGCATTCTTATCTCTATTCTCATTTAACTCTTTAAAAAACATAGCAAGGAGGTGTACAACTGCACCAATTCCAACAGCTAAAAGAAATGATGGCAGAATTTGTGTTGGTAATGTAAGCGGTGTACCATTATAAGCCATTAAACCAACCGTAGCTAAAAGTGATATAAGTACTATAAAAAGAGGAAGAATAACTGCACTAATACGTCTAAAAACAATAAAGAGAAAAATCATCATCATAATAAGTACAAGTTTAATGAACTTTTGCATATCTGACTGCATTGATTGTTTGATGTAATCATTTACTGCAAGTGAACCAGCTACATATACTTTGAAGTTTTCACTGCTAAATTCTTTTGCAATTTTGACTTAAAAACTCAATATTTTCTTCTACTATATCTTCTCCAAATCCAGCTAACTCATTTCCTGTCTCTTGGTCCTCATAAGCACTTGGCTCTAAGATGATTGTGGTGAAGTTTAGGGCAGTATTAAAAAGTAAATTTTCATACATCTTATTGTTAAGGGCTGTTTTCTTAATCTTTTGTAACTCTTCTTGAGTTCTTGGAAAAGTGTCAAATAAGTCTTCTACTATAATACTTTCACCTTCTCCACGAGTATTTCTCGCATTTATAAGTGAAGTTATGTCATTTAGATGAGGTATATTATCTTGTAGTGATGTATGTAGTTTTTGAAGTTTTTTAAGAGAATTAAGTGTAAAAATGTCTTTTGTCTCAACAACAACCATGATTTTTTCATCTTGACCAAACTGCTCTTTAAATTGCTCATAACGAACTAGAGCAGAAGGTTTGAGATAAAAAAAGCACTCACTAAAAGTATTAAAAGAATGACTTTTTTTGGATTGTTAGTGATGGATATCCCCATCTCTTGTAGATAACTTTCGCTTGATGTTTTCCAGTTCATAAATTAGCCTTAGTGTTAATTGGTAGTAAAATACTACTCAAGAAACATTAGGCTAACGTTAATAAATATTAGCCTTGAGCTTGAACAGCTTCTTCTAACATATTGTCCATAAGTACAAAAAGTTCTTCAGATGCTTCTTCCATCTTTTCAAAATTAGTAACAATAGTATCAGCATTAGCTAAAGTATCGTTTTGTGCATCTTTTTGTAAGAATGTAAGGTTAGAGTTTGCATTCACATGTACACGGTTATGTGGTGATGCAACTTTAGAAAATGAATGAGAAGATGAAAATCTAGATTTTCCTTCTCCATCGTACCAAACACCAAGATTACACTGATGCGAACTCATCTCTTTAAGAACTGGTTCTAGTGACATGATAGAGTTATATGCACGCGCTTTATAAAGAATATGATCGATTTTTGCAAGAACGATAAAGATACTATTTTCCATATGGTAAGAACGATTTACTATATGAGTAGAACCATCGCTTAACTCTACAAGAGTATGCTCAAATTCTTCTATCTTTTGTGTTGTTGTATCAACTGTATCTTTCATGTTCTCAGATGAACCTTGAATCTCGTTCATACCCTGCTGGAGTGATTTAATACTCACTGAGATTTCACTTGTTGCCTTGTGCGTTCTCTCTGCAAGTTTACGAACCTCGTCTGCAACCACGACCATGCTCACCAGCACGAGCAGCTTCAATAGCTGCATTTAGTGCGAGTAGGTTGGTTTGGTCTGCGATATCTGTAATAAGTTCTATAACTGAAGTAATACTATTCGTTTGGTTAGCTAATTCTTCAACACTTGCATTATTCATACTTACTTGCTCATTTAAGTTATGAAGTTCTTCTACTGCTTGAATAATATTTTCACGAGAGTTAGTTGATAATTCAGCTGCAGATTTTGTTGCAGATGTAACATCTTTAAGATCTGCGATATTTGTTTTAAGATTATCTTGAATTACAGTTAATGATTCTGTAACATTTCTGCTGCTCTCACTAAGGCGAGCATTAAAAGTATCACGGAGTGCTTTTGAGTGTTGCTCTTGCATAAAGTCGATACTACTCATAACACTATTTACAGCAAGTACAAACTCTCCACCCATCCCTTGTGATGAAATACCCTGAGAAAACTCACCACGTGAAGCATCTGTAATTGCACGGTTGATTTCGTGGATTAATGTACTTGTGTGATTGATTAGCATAGTTAAGTTTATACCCATCTGACCTAGTTCTGTGTCTTTATTGTTATCATTAGATTTTTGTGAAAAGTCACCGCTTGCAGCAAGAGAAATCAGTCTTGTAAAGTTTTGAATACCACCAATGATAGACTTTCTAATCAAGCTTGCAAATATAAGGACAAGAAAACCTACAATTATTCCTGTTACGAGAACAAGGTACTTGTAAAATGTTATCTCCATCTCAAGCCCTTCTGAGTCTGATTGCAGTTCTTCTTGTTTTAGACGTACTAACTTTTTAAAAGCTGTACGTGATTCATTTGCATATGGAGTAAGCTCAGTTTTATACTTAGCATAAATAACTGCGGTTTCATTTTGTATCTGCTCCGTAGAAAAACCAAGCATCATCTGTAAAGAGTTATCTAAAAATATCATAGTAGAAGACTTAGCATCTTTGATGAGGGCAATAGATGCACTATCTTCAGCTACTATAGTTTTTAAACTATTAAATTCTTTACGAATATTTTCAATACTCGCTTTGAGTTTTGAAATATCTTTTTGATAGTTTCCACCAAGCATAATATCTCTTGTTGTTCTGCTAACATAGTTCATGTCCTTTTCAATCTGTAAAACACTAACACCCGCACTCATAGAATTGTGACGTAGATGTTTATACTCACTTTCAATATTGGACATTGCCAAGAAAACAAAAATGGTTGCGGAAAAAATAGCAACCGTTGCCATTGTGATTAGGTAGTTCATCTTCTTTTGGATACTCATGTTTTCAAACATATAAATTCCTTAGGGTATGGATTAAATTCTCTATATTATAACTCAGAAAAGTTAAATTAAAATTATAAGCTTTATGTAAGGTCTTTTTTCTCTAAATATAGAGATAAAGCGTAACAACATTGTGATACAATATATGATATTTAATTTATTTAGGGATACCACTATGTCAATAGCAAGAGATAAAATAAAAAAATTTGAAAAACATGATTGTCAACAAGACGATGTGTTCTACCAGGCGATGGAAGAGGTTATCTGCTCTATAGCACCACTTTTAGAGTCTGACACTAAGTATAAAAAACATGCAATACTGGAACGTTTAGTTGTGCCAGATAGAACAATAAAGTTTAAAGTAACATGGTTAGATGATAATAATGAAATACAAGTAAATACTGGTTATCGTGTGCAGTTTAACAATGCATTAGGGCCCTATAAAGGTGGTCTGCGTTTTCATCCAACTGTAAACGAGGGTATACTAAAGTTCTTAGGTTTTGAGCAGATTTTAAAAAACTCTCTAACAGGACTTCCTATAGGTGGTGGCAAGGGTGGAAGTGACTTTGATCCTAAGGGTAAAAGTGACTTTGAGATTATGAAGTTTTGTTCTGCATTTATGACGGAACTGCATAAGTATATTGGTCCTCGTATAGATGTACCTGCTGGAGATATAGGGGTGGGTGGTAAAGAAATAGGCTTTTTATTTGGGGAGTATAAAAAAATTACTTCATCATATGAGGGAGTCCTGACAGGAAAACCTTTTGTATTTGGTGGCTCACTTATGCGCCCAGAAGCTACCGGTTACGGAGCTATTTATTTTACACAACAGATGCTAGAGATAGAAGGAAAAGAGTCGCTTAAAGGAAAGGTGTGTACTGTAAGTGGTGCAGGGAATGTAGCACTTCATGCCATAGAGAAACTCCAACAAATTGGTGCAATCCCTGTGAGTTGTACAGACTCAAAAGGGACAATATATGATCCTAGAGGGGTTGACTTACTACTTTTAAAAGACTTAAAACTAGTACGTCGTGCTTCTTTAAAAGAATATATTATAACTCATGAAAGTGCTCAGTATATACCAGTCTCAGACTACCCAGAAAATGCACATGCTGTGTGGGACATTCCATGTTATGCTGCGTTTCCTTGTGCTACACAAAATGAGTTAAATGAAATAGATGCACAAAACTTAATTACTAATGGTTGTGAGAGTGTAACTGAAGGTGCAAATATGCCCTCAACTCCTGAAGCAATAGCGGCAATTCATTCACATGGTTTATGTTTTGCACCAGCAAAAGCGGCAAATGCCGGCGGTGTAGTCGTAAGTTCATTTGAAATGTCTCAAAATGCAGCTATGAGTAGATGGACATTTGATGAAGTTGATGAGAAGCTCAAACTCAATATGCAACAAATTTGTACGCGTGTTGCTCTCACTGCTAAAGACTATGGAGTAGATGGAAACTATGTAGATGGTGCAAATATTGCAGGATTTAAAAAAGTAGCTGATGCAATGATTGCAGAAGGTATTTAATGCATATTGTAAGACTTGTAATTCTTTCCTTAATCTTAAGTATATATGCTTTTGCTGGCAATACTATATATACCCCTTCAGTCATAGCTCAAATGGGTATAGTTGAACGAATGACAGAGAGTAATGCTACCCAAGAGAGTATTGCCTCTCTCTTGAAAGTTCAAAATACATTATATGAAAAATCTGTAAATACAATTATGTCAAATAAAAGTAGATTTATTAATAATATAGAACAATATGAAAATGAAATATTTTCACTCAAGAAAGTAAAGAGTATTAATATACGAGCAGGAAATAAATTTGCTGTTTTGCGTGATGAAGTTGCTTTAAAAATTTATCTTATTTTACGAAGTCAAAATAGAATGTTAAAAGCAGTGCTTCTTGCTTTAGACTCTGATAGTATAGAAGAGTATGAAGAGAAACTTAATGTAATTGTTACAAACAATCAACAAGAGGTACAAGTATATTTTCAAAAAGATTATATACATATATTAGAACTTGACACTCAGAGTAAAATTTTGCAGTTAACAAAAGAAAATATACATGAGTTATCTGTTTTGCAAGCTGTAAATGCTGACTTAGTTGGGTATATTTATAAATTTAGTACAAAAATGTATAGGTTAAATAAATACTCAAAATACCATCTCATATCTGTAGCAATATATATTAACTCTTTAGGAGTTGTTGAAGCACTTAACCCTATTTTAGAAGTGTATGGCTTAAGTGTTATTAAACTTATTTCAATGCTTCTCCTCATACTTATCATATATTTCCTTAGAAAAGTTGTTTATGTATCTTTAGAACGTTATATCTTGAAGGTGGATTTACTTAGTGCATATTCCGTAGAGATATCCCAAAAGATTAAAGGTCCTATAGAATTACTTATAATCATAATCAACATAAACATGCTTATTTATGTCTATCTAGACTTTAGTTCTATAGAAATAATCTCACGACTATTTAACATGGTCTATGGCTTTTTCTTCACACTACTTTTTTATAAAATTGTAAATACAGTAGCAAAGGTTAAACTCTCAAATACGACAGGTGAGAAAGGAACTATCAAAAATGATTTAGTAAATGTAGGGATTAAAATAATTAATTTTATGATTTTACTTATAGGACTTTTGATTATGCTCTTTTATGCAGGAGTAAATTTAACAGCAGTCCTCTCAGGTTTAGGTATAGGTGGTTTCGCTGTAGCATTTGCAGCAAAAGATACAATAAGTAACTTTTTTGGTACACTCTCTATTCTTTTCTCAGATGTATTTTCACAAGGTGATTGGATAGAAATAGATGGGCATCAAGGTGTAGTTGTAGAAATAGGTCTGAGAGTTACAACTATACGTACATTTGACAATGCACTCATAGCAATTCCAAATGGAACTTTTGCATCGAAAGATGTAAAAAACTGGGATAAACGTATACTTGGTCGTCGTATTAAGATGCATATAGGTGTGAAGTATGATTCAAAAAGCAAAGATATTAAGAGCGCGATTGAGGAGATACGAGTTATGCTTGACAAGCACCCGTCAATCGCGACAAAAGCAACAAAATACTCACACCATAATGAGAGAACACATACTGCAAAACTTGTCTCAAAAGATGATTTAGAAGGGGTGAAAAACAACTTGCTTGTGTATCTTGATGAGTTTTCTGATTCAAGCATAAATATTTTAGTTTACTGTTTTTCTAAGTCTGTAAAATGGGCAGAATGGTTAGAAACAAAAGAAGATGTTATGCATAAAATTATGGCCATTTTAGAAACGAATAATTTAGAATTTGCCTTTCCATCTTTGTCTATTTATAATGAAAAGTAGAGAGTTTAAGACTAAGGCATAAAGCTAGTTTCAGTCTATTAAGGTAGAATCATTCTTAAAATTCCATACAAAGAATGTTTATGCAACAGACACAATCAAGAATAAACCTTTATGCACTTCTTTCTCGCATCATGCTCCAAGAGTTAGATGTTGAGATGTTAAAGATGATGAAAAGTGATGAAACTATTTTAGACTTTTTCCCAACTTTTAAAAAGTGGGCACCGCTCCAAGAATTTGAAGAGAAAAAACTTTTAGAAGAGATTATCAATCCTGACTTTGTAAACCTTTCAGTTCTTCACCTTATCCCTTATGAGACTTTTTATACTAGAGATGATCAGATGATAGAGACAGGTGGTGCAAACCCGGTTACAGATATCTACTCTGCTTATGACTTTATGGTTGACTATGAAGTGGCTCGTACACTCTCGTCTGATCATATCGGTGTTGAGTTAGAGTTTATGCATCACTTAGCGATGGCTGAACTTAAAGCACTTGAAGATGAGAACATGGATGTAGTAAAAGAGTTAAGAGAAACACAACACGAATTCTTAAATAAACACTTACTGCAGTGGGCACCTATGTATCTTATAAATATGAAATACGAAGCAAGAACTCCATTGTATTATGATGGTGCTGAAATGGCATTAGAATTTATATTGAGTGATAACGAATACTTAACAAGTGAGCTTAGTGCATAAATGTTAAAGTTAAACGCAGGGCTATGTGTACGTTCACTTAGTGTAGAGAGTGAATGTAACAAGTGTGAACTAGTTTGTCCTACAACAGCTATAGCTATTGGCGAGAGTAACCTTCCTGCAATTAATTTTTCAGAATGTGTTACCTGTGGAGCTTGTACTGCGATATGTCCAAGTGAAGCACTAACTTTAGATGAGTTTGATGCAACAAATTTCTTTTTTGACTTTGTAGAGGATGAAGAAAACCTTCTCTCTTGTCGTAAAAATGTTCCATGTATTTCTGCTTTGAGTGTTGAGCATATCATCTCTTTAGCAGTTCTAAAAAAAGAGGTAGTTTTTGACATGGGTTATTGTGATGCTTGTGACATCGCTCATACTTGTCATCCGCAGATAATGAAAAACTATGAAGAAGCAACTTATCTTTTAGAAGCTATGGAAAATGAAGCAGTAATCAAACTTGAAAATGTCTGTTACGAGAATGAATCAAAAGATTCTAATCGTCGTGATTTTTTAAATGCAGCAAACCTTCAGACAGTAGCGAAAGTGAAAAAAAGTTTTGAAGATGAAGTACAAAAAGCGAGTGACGAACTCACAGAACATACTTTAGAAAAAACTGATATAGCACTTCTAAGAAGAAAAACAATTCCAAATCGTCGTAAGATATTTTTTACAGCGATTAAAAGAGTAGAGAAACCTTCACAGTTCCATGTAGTAGATGCAAGAGAGGTGAGTTTTACTTCTCAAAAACTTATGGATGAAGAAGCTTGTACTGCTTGTCAAATGTGTTACCGCGTTTGTCCAACTGGTGCTTTAGTCTCAGATAGAAAAAATTCAAAGATTGATTTTGATCCATTTTTATGTATCAAGTGTCATATCTGCCATGATGTATGTGAGCCAAATGCGATTACACTCGCAGACTCTTATCATGTAAAAGAGTTTTTTGAGCCAAAAGTACAAAACCTTGTGGGTTTTAATGTCCGTCGTTGTGATGAATGTGATGCTTTTTTTAGTACAAATACCACAGATAAAATGTGTTATAGATGTAAATGTGAAGAGGAAGAAGCAAGAGAGCTTTGGGGTATCACAGATGATATGTAAAGAAGGAAAGATAGTATGATGAATGATGACAACCAGATTTCAAGAGTAACAAAACTTTTTGGATTCATTGGCACTGAAGCTGGAGTAAGTAGATTCTCAGCTATTATGAACAAGAAGTTCAAAAGCAATGATGATGATACGATGATAATACCGATGAATATTAGAGAAGATGACCTCTACTTTACTGTGAGTAATATGAAAAAATCACAGGTAAATGGTGCTGTTATATCAAGTGAGTTTGTTACAAATGTTGTAGATATACTTGATAACTCTTCTGAGATGGTTAAACGAGCAGGTATGTGTGATATTCTCTACCGTGAAGGTGAAACACTTCGTGGAGATAGTTTTAACTGAGCATCTTAAAGATATGAGGGTAAGTAAAATTGCTATTATCGGGACAAACCATTATGCAAGAGCATTTTCACTTTTAGCCTGTGGTTTTAATGTGAGTTATTTTAACGATTCCCTTGAAGAGTTAATGGTTTTTACACAGGAACTAGAATTAAATGATGCAGATATTAACCGTATTGCAAATGATATAAGTGCTGATTTTTCAGACTTTGACCTTGTACTTGATTTTTCTAATCTTGCATCTTTAAGTATGATTCAAAAACTACCAAAGCTTTCAATGGATATGAAAAATGATAAACAATTTTCAATTCTAAAACAGAGAGCATTAGAGTTAAACGCTGAGTATGTAAGTTATGATGGAATAATTGATAAACTTACAGAGCAAGCATATATAGAAATTAAAAAATAGAGGAGATAAAGATTATGAATGAAGATTTAAGTGATTTAAGAGCAGAGTTTGATAAGTTTGTAAAACAAGAGTGTGCTATCGGTGAAGATGGACAAATAGAACAGAACAAAGATGGTGGTGATCAAACTGATGACGAGCCAGTACCTCAGTTTGTTGATGCACTAACAGAGAGACTATTAGCACCTGCTGTTAGTGGTGTTTATCTTTCTCGTATAGATATCAAACGTGTAGCTGAAGCTATAGATGAGTCTATTCCTATAAAAGAGCGTACTAAGATGGTTAGAGCACTTTTCCGTCATACGACTAAAAAAGCTTACCTTAGTGGAGCATTTACTGAGATAACAAAACATATCAATGGACGTATTTTAATTTATACTGAATTAGCCGAAGCTTTTCCTGCTTCTAAGTCTATCTTTGAGGAAAACATTACTAAAGCAAATAAAATGGCTAAAATGTTTGAAACAATAATATCTGATTTTGAAGAGATTGAACCTACTTCTGATCCATTAATGGTATAATAATTATAAATGTTAGATAATACTAAACGATCAAATATTAAACATGGTGATTCTGTTGCGATTGTTTTAAAACAAGACCAAGATACAGGACACTTGACTGATGGTATAGTTCGTGATCTTTTAACCAAATCATCTTCTCATCCTCATGGGATAAAAGTAAGACTAATGAGTGGTGAAGTAGGGCGGGTTAAAGAAATATACTAACTAAAAAGGTATTTCTTATGAAAAAACGCACCAAAATTTTAGCCACTATTGGACCCTCTAGCGACTCTTTAGATATACTTACTCAGCTTATAACTGCTGGGGTTAATGTCTTTCGTTTAAACTTCTCCCATGGAACTCATGAACAACATTTTATCGTTTTACAAAGAATACACGAAGCTATGAAGGTTACTGGTTTAGTCGTTGGAGTACTTCAAGATATAAGTGGTCCTAAAATTCGTATAGGTGATATTAAAGAAGAATTTTCTTTAAAAGAAAATGACACTCTCATCTTTAGTGCTTTAGAGATTTTAGGAGAGCAACTCTCACACAATGTTTACCAAGTAAGTATAAATTATCCAGAAATTTTAAAACAGCTAAAGATAAATGACTATATCTACCTTTATGATGGCACAATTCGTACAAAGGTTACAGAAGTAGATGAAAAAGGAGTCAAAGTAAATGTTGAAAACTCGGGTACACTCTCTTCAAAAAAAGGTGTCAACTTTCCAAACACTAGACTCGGTGTGGATGTTTTAACAAATAAAGACAAAAAAGATATAGAGTGGGGTGTAAAAAATGGGGTAGACTTTATGGCTATCTCTTTTGTTCAGTCTGCACAAGATATGAAAAATGCAAGGGCAATTGTCAAGAGTCATGGAGGCCAACAAAAGCTTATAGCCAAGATAGAAAAGTTTGATGCTATTGAGAATATAGATGAAATCATAAAACAAAGTGATGGTCTAATGGTCGCTCGTGGTGACTTAGGTATTGAAGTACCTTACTATAAAGTACCAAACCTTCAAAAGATGCTTATAGGTAAAGCAAACGAAGCAAGTATCCCTGTTATAACAGCAACACAAATGCTCCTCTCAATGACAAAAAATGAGCGTGCAACACGTGCAGAGATATCTGATATTGCAAATGCTGTTATGGATGGAACTGATGCAGTTATGCTCTCAGAAGAGAGTGCTGTTGGTGAGCATCCTATTCTTGCAGTTGAGACAATGTCAAATACAATTATGGAAACTGAAAAATTGTATAAATACTATCGGTATGCTGGATATACAAATAAAGACATAGGGGATACTATCAGTGAGTCAGCGGTGCGTCTAGCAAATGATGTAGATGCAAAAGGTATTTTTGCTATTACCTCTTCAGGTGCTAGTGTAAGAAAACTGACACGATATAAACCGAAAAAGACTATTTATGCAATAACACACAATGCGATAGTAAGAGGACAAATGAGTCTAATATGGGGTGTTATACCTTTAATGTCAGTAGCTGAATCATCTTTGGGAAATGTAGTAAATGAATTTATGAAAAGAGGTTTAAAAGAAGGCTCTATTAAAAAAGAGAACTCTTACATACTTACAGCAGGAGACCCAATTGGCAAGGCTGGTTCTACAAATATGATACAAGTAGTCTCAAGTGAAGATATGAAAGAATTTCTTTAAATCAGTCCTGAGAGATAAAGATAAGCCTGCCACAATGCAGCTGTAGAGATACCAGCTGCAACACCAGCAATAATATCATCACCCATAACTCCAACTCCACCTTTTGCTTCTCTATCGATACGACCTATGATAGAAGGTTTTGTAATGTCAAAGTATCTAAAGAAAACAAATGCTAAAAGAGATTGAATTAAAAATCCGTTCTCTAAGTTTGTTACATCGTTAAGTGCTACTCCAAACGCAGGTGCTATACTTAGTGCTAACCACATTCCTACTAACTCATCTATAACAATGTTTTGAGAGTCATGTGTTTTGCTTTTCTCTTCGTATTTATTTATAGCTTTTATTGCTATAAGTGTAATGAGTATAGTTGCTAAAAAGAGTGTGTTTGTGTCAAAGTAGATAAGTATGAGCATACCAAGAGGTAAAGAGACAAGTGTTCCCACTGTTCCAGGTGCTTTTGGTGCAAGTCCACTATATCCAAGTGTTAAAAAAAACCAGTTCATAGTTGTCCTTATGTGAGAGAAGATGTTTGGTAAAGTTTCATAAGTTCAAGATAAAAATCTTTTTCCGTATGTTCTTCGAGTAAGCCTTTTGTAGCAAAGGTGTCATAATAGAGTTTTTCTAAGTTTTTAAATCTGTTGGGATAGAGTCTTGAGAGTAAAAATGAACTAATCTCTTTTCTAATAAGAACTGCTGGAGGTAAAAGACCTGCTTCAAGAAGTTGTAGAATTGACTCTGAGTGATATGATATTTGATGGTGTTGTCCATGAGGACAAGTGTTTTTACTTACAAGTGTTGTACACTGATCACAGTAAACATATTCACTGGCAATTTGAATCTCAATATCTATACCAACAACACGATCCACAATAGATTTGTTTGAGTTACAATCATAAAACATTCCAAGGCCAGCATGGTTACGACCTATTGTGAGCCTATCACAGCCATAGTTATTCGCAACAATTGCATCAAGGATTATTTCATTATAACCTGCAAAGATATAAGAATTTTCTAGGGGGACAATAATAACACGATTTTTTGGTAAAAAATTGTTTAGGTAATACTCTAAAGCCTCATGTCTAAGATCATAATTTATATTACTTGTATTATAAGGCTTAAGAAGAAAAATAACAAGTAAATCAGTACTATCTAGTGTTTGACGAATAAGGCGCTCATGTCCACGATGCAAAGGATTTGCTGCCATTACTAACGAGCTAGTATGTTTAGCATCTACTCTTTTTTTTGCATTTAAAATATCGATTTTACCCTTATTCGGTTTTGTTTTTATAAGTGTGTATTCTCCACTTATCGCCCATGAACCAAGTCTTTTCATTGTTGCTTGAACACCAGGGTGTGTTACATCATCCGTACCATAGATATGTTTTACTCTCTCATGTGGGTCTATTTGAAAAGTTTCTTCAACATGTAAGAGAGCAAATTCTTCTCCATCAGAAAGTAAAATAATATCTTCGCCAATACTCAAAGCACTAATGATTTCTTCATTCTTTTTACCACTTGGTGCGAGTATAAAAGGAAAAGGAAATGACTTCCCATCAATGAGTCCTGTTTCAAGAACTTGTTTTGACTCTGCTTCACACATAAGTTTTGTGACAGGCGAAAGAAGCCCATCTGCAACAAGTTCTAAAACAGAGGCTGCTTCTTTATCTATATAGAGTGTTTTATTTTTTCTTGATGATGTCATATTTTTTACGTTTTTCCCATAAGCTTTTACGACTTATACCGAGTTTTTTTGATAGTTCTGTATCAGGGTATTTGTCTTGATAATTAAGTACTATAAATTTAACATAATCTTCAATAGGTAAAATTTCACCCTTATCAAAGACATTTTTTTCATTTTTAATTTCTAAAATAGGATGTGCTACTTCTTCGATATCTATTTTTTCAGTACTTGATATGATAGCTTGTTTTCCTGCGATGAGCTCACAAAATTGTTTTTTATCATTTTTCTTGAGTACTTGAAAATCAATAACATAAATAAGAGTGTTCTGTGGTAGGAGCTCAACTTCAGCTAAAGATTTAGAATTGCTGAGTGTTATAAAATGTATTGGTAAGTCATTTTTTTGCGCATATTCAAAAGCGAATGCATCTGAGTATTTTTGAAAACTAGAACTTACAAAAAGAGGGAGTTCCACATTATCAAGAGATTTTTCATGCTGTGCATTTAAAAATGTATGTGTAAGGTATTTCTCATAAGCAGCAGTACGTCGTTTAAGTTTCTCATAGTCTTGATAGTGATTTATTTTACGGATAAGTTCTTCTATCATAAAAGGTTTCAGTATATAGTCTTTTGCTCCTGCAGCCAGAGGTTTAGCTACTGTATCATTACTAATATATGAAATCATTAGTATAATGATAGAACTTTTAAATGTCTCAATAACAGGAATAAAATCTTGACCATTTATATTTGTAGAGAGTAATACGACATCATAATTATTACTTCTAATTGCATCTTTAGTAGAGGTGCACATTTCACAAATATGACCTATCTCACCTAGTTTTGTTGCTATACTTTGGGCTAAATAAACTTCGTTTTCTATAATTAATATCTTCATGTTATCCTATCATCTTCCAGTTGAAATATTTTAAATTTGCATTTGAGGTAACTGCAACACCTTCTTCTCTTCCAACAAAACCAAGTTTTTCAGTTGTTGTCGCTTTTACATTTACTCGGGCTCTATCAATACCAAGTATCCGTGCAATAACTTCTCTCATTTGAGTTTTGTACTTAGAAATACGAGGTTTTTGTGCAGCGATAGTTATATCTGCGTTTACAATTACAAAACCATAACTGTTTAGTTTTGTAACAACTACTTTGAGTAACTCTTTTGAGTCTATACCTTTGTATCTTTCATCGTTATCAGGAAAAAGCATACCGATATCACCCATTCCAGCAGCACCTAAAAGTGCATCTATAAGGGAGTGAAGTGCTACATCTCCATCACTATGTGCTAAAAAGCCGTAGTCTGACTCTATTTTTATACCACCAAGCCACATTTCGCCTGATGTATCAAAAGCATGTACATCAAAACCATTACCTGACAAAGTATCACTAGAAGGTGCTTCTAGACAAGGTATCTTATTTAAATCTTTAATATAAGTAATCTTGTGAGCGTCTTCATCACCTAAGATAAAAGTACGCATACCACCATTGGCAACAATAGCACTACTCTCATCTGTAAACTCTTGCGTCGTATTTAGGGCATCTCTTAATACATCGGTATTGGAGAGTTGTGGTGTCTGAATACGTTTGACTTTATCTCTATCTATAGTCTCATTCTCATATACTATAGTATCAGTTACATTGAGGTAAGGAACTATACAGTCACTTTTGCCTTTTTGCAGGATAATTCGTTCTAAAAACTGTTCATTTATACATGCACGAGCAATATCACTTACTAATACATATTCACTCTCAACAGAGTCAAGTGCATTTTTTAAAGATTCTTGTCTTGAGGCTCCACCTTTTATAAAAGTGAAATTTGAATAGTTTTTCATAAAAGCTATATCTTGCTCAGATGAGACAATAATTATTTTAGAGAATTTTCCTGTTTTTTGGAGCTTTTGTGCTACAAATTGCCACAGTGGTACATGATTTATACGTAACCAATGCTTTTTTACACTCATTGAGAAACGGCTAGAACTACCAGCAGACAGTAAGATTAAAGTTAAATCAGACAATTAAGCACTCCCAGGTTAAAATGTGTTACGAAATTATACACTCTCTAAACTTTTTATATCTTAAGGCAGTCCATTTATACCCATTTCTAGATTAAATATTTAGATAATCTATTAAGTTTAGCTTAGATTAACTTTATTTGATTATATTACGATAATTATATAATTTTACTAGGAGATATTATGAGAAAAGCATGGTTAAAAGAAAGAGAAAACGATCCCGTCAGAACACAGATGTTATTACAGGTGAGATGGAATATATCGCTAAGATTGAAGATTTATCTCCAGAGTTAGTACGTAGCGAAGTTGCACGTGGACGTATGATTATTCCTGCAAATGTTATGCATGAGACACTAGAGCCAATGGCTATTGGTATTGCTGCTAAGTGTAAGATAAACGCGAATATCGGTTCATCTGCAATTGCTGCTGATATTGAAGATGAAGTTGAGAAAATGAAAGTTTCTCAAAAATATAAGGCTGATACAGCTATGGACCTTTCAACTGGTGGAGATCTTGATGAAATCCGTAAAGCAGTTATTGGTGCTTCAAAGATTCCTATTGGAACAGTGCCTATTTATCAAATCCTTCATGATGTTGGAAATAAAATTGAAGACCTTACTATAGAAGTAATGTTAGATGTTTTAGAGCGTCAAGCAAAACAAGGTGTATCTTACTTTACAATTCATGCAGGGTTCCTTTTAGAGACTATGCCAAATATCGCAAAGCGTAAAATGGGTATCGTTTCTCGTGGTGGTTCTTTAATGGCTGCATGGATGATGCATTACCATAGAGAAAATCCTTTTTACACTGCGTTTGATGATATCCTTGATATCTGTGCAAAGTATGATGTTTCTTTAAGCCTTGGAGATTCACTTCGTCCAGGTTGTTTAGCTGATGCTTCTGATGCAGCACAGTTAGGCGAGCTTAAAGTACTTGGTGATCTTACATTAAGAGCATGGGAAAGAGATGTTCAAGTTATGGTTGAAGGACCAGGACACGTGCCTATCAATCAAATCGAACGTAACATGAAAATTCAAAGAGAACTTTGTCATGAAGCTCCTTTTTATATTCTTGGGCCCCTAGTTACTGATATCGCAGCTGGATATGACCATATCTCTTCTGCTATCGGTGCAGCTGTAGGTGGATGGCATGGTGCAGCAATGCTTTGTTATGTAACTCCAAAAGAGCACTTAGGTCTTCCAAATGCGGATGACGTTCGTGAGGGAATTATCGCTTACAAAATTGCAGCTCACGCAGCTGACATTGCTAGAGGTCGTAAAGGTGCTAGAGATGTTGATGATGCTATGAGTGATGCTCGTTATACATTTGACTGGGAAAAGCAGTTTGAGTTATCTTTAGATGGTGACCGTGCTCGTGAGTACCATGATGAGACTCTTCCTCAAGATGTATTTAAAGAAGCAGAATTTTGTTCTATGTGTGGACCAAAATTTTGTTCTTACAAAATTACTCAAGAAATTATGGATAATCCTGAAGGAATTCAGAAAATTATTGACGAAAACAAAGCTAAAGAAGCAGAAAAAGAAGCTGCAGCTGCTTTAGCATAAACTAAAGCTTAAGAAAAATAATATTTTAAATAAGACAATATTTGTCTTATTTAAATATGCTAGTATGCGAAAATCAATTAAAGGAAAATTTTAATGACTGAAGAAATTGTAAAAACAGCACTTTCAAAAGTAATGTACCCTGGGTTCACTAAGGACATTATTACTTTTGGTTTTGTTAAAGATATAAATATTGATGGTACTGCAGTAAGTTTTACTGTTGATATTACTTCAAATGCACCAGAAGTTGCACAAGAAATCAAAGATAAATCAGCTGAGGCACTTAAAAGTGCTGGAGCTACAGCGGTTAACTGTAACATTCAAGCACCTGTAATACCTAAAGAGTCTTCATCTCAAGGTAAGAACATTGCACCACAAGTTAAAAACTTTTTGATGGTAAGTTCAGGTAAAGGTGGAGTTGGAAAGTCGACTTCATCAGTAAATATTGCAGTTGCTCTTGCAGCACAAGGACTTAAAGTAGGTCTTTTAGATGCAGATATTTATGGTCCAAATATCCCTCGTATGATGGGTTTAAATGGAATTAAGCCAGAAGTAACTGGAAATAAAGTTATGCCTCTTAAAGCTTATGGTATCGAGATGATGTCAATGGGTGCACTTATGGATGAAGGTCAAGCTTTAATCTGGCGTGGATCTATGATAATGAAAGCTATTGAGCAATTCTTACGTGACATTTTATGGTCAGAGTTAGATGTTCTAGTTATCGACATGCCACCGGGAACTGGTGATGCTCAGCTTACTCTTGCTCAGTCTGTACCTGTTACAGCTGGTATTACAGTAACTACTCCACAAAGTGTTTCTTTAGATGACTCACGTCGTTCATTAAGCATGTTTAAAAAACTTGATATTCCAGTTGCTGGAGTTATTGAGAACATGAGTGGATTTATTGCTCCAGATACTGGTGTTGAGTATGATATCTTTGGTAAAGGAACATCTGCTCCAATGGCAGCAGAGTTTGATACTAAAGTTATCGCTGAAATCCCAATAGAGCCATCAATCAGAACTGGTGGAGATGAAGGTAAGCCTATCGTTTTTGCTAACCCTACTTCAGAGTCTGCTAAGCGTTTCATCGCGGCGGCTGCTTCAATTTGGGCAACAATCGAAGAGATTAATGCTAATGGTGGAGTTGATAACAAAGGTGTTCAGCCTACAACACCTCCAGGTGTATCAGCTTGTTCAACTAGTGCTGCACCAGAACCTAAAAAAGAAGCATCATCTGATGAGTCTTGCGGTACAGGATGTGGTTGTCACTAATTGACAGCTTGTCTTTACTTTAAAAAGTCAGTAACTACTTTTTGTAGTTACTGGCTTTTTTTATGCCAAAAAATCCATTAATATTTATATCTTATGTGAATGCATTACTATTTAGCGTAGGTCGCTGTTTTGACTCATCTCTTTCGTATACTCTATAATTTTATTCCTACCTGTCGTTTTTGCAACATAAAGAGCAGTATCTGCAAACTTAATACACTTCCAGATAGTATCAGCATCCTCAGGAAATCTTGACATACCTATACTCATTGTTTTTTGTATAGTCTCACCATTCCCTACTGCAAAAATAAGTGCTGCAAATACAGAATGAATTTTTTGTGCTACTTTGAGGGCACCAAGTTTATCTGCATTATGAAGCATAATTACAAACTCTTCACCACCATAACGAATAGCTAAATCAGCTTCTCTAATATTAGCTAATAAAACCTTACCAATTTCTACTATTACTTTATCACCCACATCATGACCATAGGTATCATTTACCTTTTTAAAGAAGTCTACATCTAACATCATGACACTATATGAATCATGTTCACGGTTTGCTTGACTCATTAAGGTATCTATAAATTCTTCTAAAAACCTTCTATTATAAAGACCGGTCATAGCATCATGTAGAGAAGTGTCTCGAAGTTTTGACATAAGCATTTGACTCTCTATCACAGGTTTAGCAGCTTCAAGATAGTTACGTATACTTAATATTTTAGTTGTTATTGCATTTATTTTTTCTTGTGAATCACTTGTAATAGAAATAGTAATAGAGTTTTCTTCATTGATAGTAAATGGTATACAAGTATAGTAAGAACCATTAGCACTACAGTATTGACATAGGTTAACAAACTCAGTTGATATTACATCCATTTTTGTTCTATGTGCTCGACAGAGATCGGCTTTTTTATCTACTTCATCATAACATATAGTTGTTTTTTCAGTCATATGTATCAGTTTTCTTGTATTATTTACAGTATCAATTTCGTAAAAAGCAAAATGTTCTAAGTCAAATTTATTAATGAGTATATCAAGAATTCTAGTATATACAACCTCTTTTGAAGCATCAAGTTCAATAGTCTTTTTAAACTTGTATATATCAGATAATTCACCGATGATAGTTTTTGCTTCATGCAGTGGATCTGCTGTAGAGACACCACCTTGGGGTATAAATGTTGATAAATTATACTTAATATCGCCAAATGTTTCTTGCATCTTTTTAAAGAGGGTATTAAGTTCTGAGACTATTTGTTTTGCATCTCCACCAACAGTAGTTGTAAACTCATGTGTAAAGTCTCCACTATATGCTTTAGCAATTCCATCTTGCATATTTGAGAAAAGTTTTAAATAAGGTGTTACATAGTGGTTAATAAGAAGAAGAACTATAATGATAAAAACAATGTTAAGTGCAAGAATTTTTAAAATAGTAAGAAATCCAGCACTACGCATATTTGTGATATTAAACTCCATGCTAATGGCACCGAGTGTATCGCCATTTTTTACATCATGACAACTGAGACAATTTGTTCCATTGTTATTCATAGTTGCTTTATAGGGGATAGTTACACGAAGAAGAATTTTTTCAGTATGTTCATTTACCTGTGTAATCATCTCTCCCGTTCTTAAAACTTTTGTGTCAACAGCATCTCGAAGAGTTTCATTGCTAAAACCATTACCATATTGTTTGATTACATTATCAGAACGTACTATTCTCAAAGCATGTACTTCATCATAGTTATTAGAAATTTGATTAAGAAAGTATTGGCGTTTATCCATGATACCATTGACCATGTGTGCTGTGAGTCCATCTTTTACAACTGCAGCAGTCATCGTCGCTTTCTCAATTGCTCCTTTGATGCTGTAGTCTCTAAAGTTTAAAGAGACATTGATAATAGTTGCTCCACCGAGGGCTAAAAGCATAAGTGTAACGATAAAGAGTAATTTAAATTTTGTTTGCATAAAGCTCACTTATTATTGAATTGAAGTCAATACTAACAAAGAAACTCTAAATATTAAATGAAATTTAACCAGAAGACATAAATATTATTCGACTGTTACACTTTTGGCTAAGTTTCGTGGCATATCTACATCATTACCAAGCCTTACAGAGATTTCTAAAGAGAAAATTTGAACTACAATCATCATCTCAAAAAATTCTAACATATAATCACTACACTCATTAATAGGTATAAAATCGTCAGCATTATCAAACTTTAAAGAACTTATTGCACAGATAGTGCTATCTCTTGCACTTAACTCTTCGACATTAGATTTTGTTTTTTCATACAAAAGATGTTGTGGAAGTAGTGCAATAGTAAATAGCTCTGGATCAGCTAGTGCTATAGGCCCATGTTTCATCTCTCCACTAGGATAACCCTCCGCATGTAGATAAGAGATCTCTTTGAGTTTGAGAGCCCCCTCTAATGCAAGTGGATAAAATACATCTCGACCTATAAAGAAGAAACCATGACCATGAAGGTAGCGTTTAGAAAGTCTTTTTATTCTCTCATGCATCTCATCTTCTACTTTTACAATTGAAGGTACTTCTCGTAAAAGTTTAATCTGCGAAGCTATTTCTTGCGAAGAGAGAGAATTATTTCGTTTTGCAAGGTAGAGTGCCATCATCCAAAAAACAGTTACCTGTGTAGCAAAGGCCTTAGTTGAAGCAACACCTTTTTCAACTCCTGCACGAGTTAAAATACATGCATCAGCTAAACGCACCATAGACGAGTTATCTACATTACAAATTACTAGTGTTTTAAGTCCAGCAGCTTTTGCCATTTTTAGTGTTTCAAGTGTATCTGCTGTTTCCCCACTTTGTGAGATTACAACAAAAAGAGTATCTTTACTCATAATAGGCTGACGATATCTAAACTCAGAAGCAACCTCGACACTAGTTTTTATTTTAGCATAGCGTTCAAAAAGATAAGTAGCAGTAAGTGCAGAGTGGTAAGAAGTTCCACAGGCACAAAGTTTTATCTCGTTTATGCCATCTAGGAGGGAGTCGTCAAGTTCATCAAAAAGAATTTCATCATCACAAAGACGACCAAGTAGTGTATCTGAAATAACACTACTCTGCTCATAAATCTCCTTTTCCATAAAGAATCTAAAACCATCTTTTTGTGCAGAGAGTTTATTTGTAGATAGTTTTGTAAACAGTGCTTCTTTTTTTACATCATCTTTAGTGAAAATTACCAACTCTGTTGGTGTGACATAACCATAGTCACCATCTTCAAAATAATTTACATCAGAACATTGTCCTATAAGGGGTGTATCTGAAGATGCAAAATATTTCTCATTGTCATCATTAACTCCTACAAGCATTGGAGAACCATTTTTAGCAAAAAAGATAGTTTTACTTTCACCCTTTGTCACAAGTAGTATTGCATAAGCACCTGTTAACTCAGAGATGGTTTTTCTAAAAGCTTCAAAGGCAGAGTCAGATATCTTGAGGTTTTTTTCAAACTGATGGACTATTACTTCAGTATCAGTTTGACTTAAGAAAGTAACACCATCTGCGATAAGCTCTTTTTTTAACTCAGCATAATTCTCTATGATACCATTATGAACAACATAAGACTCATCTCCGATATGGGGGTGTGCATTAAGCTCAGTTGGTTTACCATGAGTAGCCCATCGTGTGTGACCAATTCCGATGGAAAAATTTTCTGTTATATAATCTTTTGTTTTTTCTTCTAAGTTAACAAGTTTTCCAATCGCTTTAAATGAGTCAAATTTACCATTTTGAAGTACTGCAATTCCAGCAGAGTCATAACCACGGTATTCAAGTTCTTTGAGTCCACTTAGTAGTATCTCCTTGGAGTTTCTATTCCCTATGTAACCAACAATTCCGCACATATAAATTCCTTATTTTGTTAACATATCGTAAATTAGTTCCGTATTATTACATATATCATTGTGTTTTTCCATTAAAAAACTATCTCTTACCTTATATTTACTCGAATGAATTTTTGCAGTAACGATATTTATATTTAACGTATCGAAGCAATGCATAACATATGCGAGTAGTCCATTTTGGTTCTTTGTATGTATTAATATCTCTGCATGTGTTAAAGAATGCTCAAAATCAATGCTTATTTCTTCTCTTTTTATTACTATATCTTTAAGTTTTATCTCTTTACTCATATCAAATGAGTCATCTATCTTTTGCTCAACTAAAAAGAGTTCATTGGCATCGACCTTTTGAATAAACTCTATTTTAAAATACTTTATATCATCAAAAAGAGTAAAAATTTCCATACTTGCGACACTAATATGTGAAAGAGAAGCAAGTAAAAATCCAAGGTTTAGTGGAGTTTTTCTAAAAATCTCAATACTTAAAGAGTTTTCATTTTTTAGTGTAAAACTATACTCCTTTGTCTCCCGTGCTTTTTGTGCAACTTCTATAATATTTTGAGGTGTACGTTTAAAAAAGAAAAGATTTGACTCAATAGTGAGTATCTTCTTTTGTAAAGTACGTGGTAGTTGTTTAAAAACAAGAAGGTTTTGTACACGTTTTTCAATAGTAAGCCGTTTTTTTGCATCAGTAATTCTATGTTGATTCTGAGCCACTTCTAAAGCACTTTTATATAAATCTTTAAGAAGTTTGGAATTAAAAGAATTGTAAGTTCCACCTCCAACTCCATTTATATCAGCATATGTTAATACATACAGCATATTGAGGTTTTTTACATCTCCAACTTTGGACATAAACTTGTAAAGTGTTTTTTCATTGTAAATATTTTCTTTAAACGCAACATTACTCATTAGGATATGGTGTTTGACAAGAACAACAGCTCTCTCTTGCATCTCCTGACTCATTTTCATCTTTTTAAGAAAAGGTACAATGAGTTTCGCTCCAACTTCAGAATGATCTTGTTTCCTTCCTTTACCTGTATCGTGAAAGAGTGTTGTTATTTTAACTATTAGTTTTTCATCATCACTCAGAGTATCATGAAGTTCTTGGATAAATGGTTCTTTTATATTTTCGAGTGCATGAATACATTCAACAGAATGTATATCTACGGGATAATGATGATAACCATCAAACTGAGGCATATGGCGTACTTTTCGAAAATTACCAAAGAGTTCATGTAGTATCCCCGCATCATAAAAAAGTTTTAAAAAGTAGTAAGTATGTTCCCTCTGGAATAGTTTCTTGAGTAGGGCATAAGTACTCTCACTCAATGGGTGTGAGATTTTAGTATAAGTAAGGTTTGATAATACTCCTGCATCAAATTTATAGTTTTTATCTTTTAGTGAAAGTAAGAGTTCTAAGAGTTCATAATTGTCATTCATTTTTTGATTATATGAAATGTATATGCGACCCTTAAACTCATAGAGTCCTTTACGTATACGACCTTTTCTGAGTTTAGATATCATTTGTACATCATAAAGATAAGGTCGAATCATTTTTTTTGTGTATATACGGGTAAAATTATCTATTCTCCATCCCGCGGCAATAACCTTAGTTGCAAGTTTAATGTGGTCCTTAAATCCAAGCATTTTTGCGACACTAGGAATATATTCTAAACGCAGAGTGTCTTCTTGTGTATTTGTGATAATGTGAAGGGCACTTCTTACTCTAAACATTAACTCTAAAGCAATTCTATACTCCTTGTAAGACTCTTCACTATAAACCACACCAACAAGCTCTTTTATAGTGTTAATAGCATAGATAGTATGTGCTATCCAATATAAAAGTTGTGAATCACGTAGCCCACCAACACTCTCTTTAATATTAGGCTCCATTGAAACAGGAAATTTTTTACGGCGGATTTGGGCTTCTTGTACCTTAGCAATTAAAAAATCTTTTTTATTATGAAGTCTAATTCGAGTAAGCTGGCGCTGTGTCTCTTGCCATGTGAAAGGAGAGCCTATTATAAGGCGAGATTCCATTAAAGCTGTACGTATTGTTAAGTCTTCGTTTGCAGCACGAAAAAGGTCATTAGTTTCATGTACACGATGGCCTAGTTTTAGACCTGAATCAAGTGCAAGATAAAAAAGCTTTTCTATGATTAGTTTGGCATTGTAACCCTCTACATCTTCATAGACTATAAGTAGGTCGATATCACTATGAACACATAGTTGTTCTCTTCCATAACTGCCAAGTGCTACAAGTGCTATAGGAATAGAACTTCTCATAGGTATATAATGACCAAAGAGGCGTCGCAGTATAGTTTTATACATAAGTGACATAATAGAGTCTAGCTTTTTTGTATGTAAAACAAGAAAGTCTTTTCCTTGGTTTTTCTCAAACAATTTAGGAAGAGACTCTTTATAATCGTTAATGTAACGCTTAAAAAGCTTACTAAGTTCAAAGTCTGTCCCATTTGTAGCTATAATATTTTCTATCTCTAGTGGTAGGTTCATATCTTTCTCTTATAAATATTTTAACTATTATAGTGTAGTTATTTTAAACACGATATAATCTAAGTAATATAACTAATAATATTGATAGGAAAAAATATGACAATAACAAAAAGTGTAACATTTATAGCAAAAAAAGGGAGTGAAGCCAAAATGAAAGAGCTTCTATCTGCAATGGTAATTCCAAGTAAGGCAGAACAAGGTTGCCTCTTTTATGAAATATTTCAATATAAAAATGAAGCACAGCGTTTTATGGCTGTGGAGACTTGGGAAAATGAAACCGCACTTAATGGACATAAAGCCTCAGCTCATTACTCAGTATATAAGTCAAGTTATGAGCCATACTGTGATGATAAATATAGTGATGAATTAGAAGTTTTAGGTTAATTGATGAAAAACTTATATGATGTTAAAAAAGCCACAGTTTGTGAGAATGATTTAGACTTACGTGTATATACTTCAAACCTCTTAGGTCAAAGTGATGAGTTAGTTCTACATGGTGGTGGAAATACTTCTGTAAAGACTACTATAGATGGTGAAGAGATATTACTTGTAAAAGGAAGTGGTTGGGACTTAGTAAGCATAAAAGCTGAAGGTTTTGCTCCTGTAAAGATGAAAACTCTTTTAGAAATGGCTGCATTAGACAGTTTAAGCGATACTGATATGGTAAGCGGACAAAAAGCAGCGATGATAAATAAAAGTGCTCCCAACCCTTCAGTTGAAGCTATCCTTCATGCTCTTATTCCTTACAAATTTGTTGATCATACTCATGCAGATGCGATTGTAACCATTTCAAATACAGAGAATGGTTTAAGTGATATTAAAAAAGTTTTTCCAAACTTTCTAATTATTGATTATGTTATGCCAGGATTTATTTTAGCACATACTATTTATGAAATGACAAAAGACTTAGACTGGTCAAGTATTGATGGAATAATCTTACACAATCATGGTATTTTTACTTTTGATGATGATGCGAGAGAGTCATATGAAAAAATGATAGATGCAGTTTCTCAAGCAGAAGTGTTTTTAGCACAGAATGCAACACTGCATATAGCAAGCTCTTATGCCTCAAGTAAATGTGATATGCAAAAGATAGTTAAAGTGCTCTCAGAGATTAAGGGTTATAAAGTTTCACTCAATATCAACCAGTCACCCTTAGCAAGTTACTATGCTTCACATAAAAACTTACGTGAATTTGCAACTCGTGGAGTTCTGACTCCTGAGCATATAATTAGAACAAAAAGAGTACCTCTTATTATGGAAGACACTGATTTAGAAGCAGGTATTGCTAGATATATGAAAGAGTATGAAGCTTATTTTAAAGAGTTTGCTACGAACGAGGTGATGTTAAATGCAGCACCAAACTATATGGTTATTAAAGACCTTGCGGTGATTAGTTTTGGCAAGTCACCAAAAGCAGCAGCTATTGTGAATGACATAGTTGAGCATACAATGAGAGCAGTACTTCAAGCTGATAAACTTGGTGGATACAAAAGTATAAGCATAGCAGATAGTTTTGCAATGGAATACTGGGAACTAGAACAAGCGAAGCTAAAAAAGTAAAGTTAAAATATCTACATTTCACCTACATATAAGATATTTAAGAGGACAAATCCTCCCTTCGGTCTGAGCCTCTAAAATATCTTATATTTCGGCTTCATTTTTGCCGTAATAATTTTTTTAAAATTTTTAAAATGGAATAATATTATGAATCAACAAAAATACCTAATGGCAATAGATGCAGGAACAGGAAGTATAAGAGCTGTAATTTTTGATACTCAAGGTAATCAAATAGCAGTGAGTCAAAGAGAATGGACACATCTAGAAGAAGAGGGTGTAGCTAACTCTATGAGTTTTGACTTTGTAAAAAACTGGTCTTTAGTGTGTACTTGTATAAAAGAGTCTATACTAAATGCCAAGATCAATGCAGATGATATTTTAGGGCTTAGTGCAACGAGTATGCGAGAGGGTATAGTGCTTTATGATGAGAGCGGTAAAGAGCTTTGGGCCGTGGCAAATGTTGATGCAAGGGCACATGCTGAGGTTAAGTACCTAAAAGAGAATTTTAAGGGTATTGAAGAAGAGTTTTATGCAAAAAGTGGTCAAACTTTTGCCCTTGGAGCATTGCCTCGTATACTGTGGCTTAAAAACAATCGTCCTTCAGTGTATGAAAAGGTGGCGAGCATTTCGATGATAGGTGACTGGATTTTAGCAAAACTCAGTGGCGTCATCGCTACTGACCCTAGTAATGGTGGAACTACGGGTGTTTTTTCTCTCAGCAAACGCGAGTGGGATAAAGAGATGGCTAGAAAAGTTGGTCTTAAAGATGATATTTTTCCTCAAGTTTTAGAAGTTGGTGAAGTGATGGATTCTGTATCTACTACAGCTTCTTTAGAGACAAGTCTTAGTACTACAACAAAAGTTGTAATGGGTGGAGGTGATGTCCAACTCGGTTCTGCTGGACTTGGAGTAGTAAAAGCTGGAGACGTAGCAGTTCTTGGAGGTTCATTTTGGCAACAAATTGTAAATATACCAAAAGAGACAGAACCTCCAAAAGATATGGGTATTCGAGTGAATCCACATGTTATTGATTCACTCTCTCAAGCAGAGGGAATTACTTTTTTTAGTGGTTTAGTTATGCGTTGGTTCCGAGATGCTTTTTGCGATATGGAAAAAATTGAAGCTAAAAAAAGAGGCATAGATGTTTATACTGTATTAGAAGAAAAAGCAAGAGAAGTTCCTGTTGGTTCTTACGATATTATGCCAATATTTTCTGACTCTATGAAGTATGGAAAATGGTATCATGCAGCTCCTAGCTTTTTAAATCTGAACATAGATGCTAGTATCTGTAATCGTGCAAGTATGTTTAGAAGTTTAGAAGAAAATGCAGCGATAGTCTCAAGTATAAACTTAGAAAGAATTAAAGAGTTTAGTGGAATAGAGATACAGGAGATAGTTTTTGCAGGTGGGGCGAGTCGTGGTTCACTTTGGTCTCAGATACTAGCAGATGTAACTGGATATAGAGTTAAAATACCTAAGGTTACAGAAGCAACTGCTTTAGGTGCGGCAATGGCTGCTGGAGTTGGCTGTGGTATATATAAAGACCTAGTAAGTGCTGCACAAGAGTTAGTTGTCTGGGACAAAACTTATGAACCAAATATTCAAAATAAAAAAATCTATGATGCTATAAAAATAAAATGGCAAAATGCATATGAAACACAGCTCAAGTTAGTTGATGAAAACATTACTAAAAGTATGTGGAAAGCACCAGGATTATAAAATGGAATATACTGTATTTTTAGATATCATCGGAACTATTGCATTTAGTCTCTCTGGGTATATTTTAGCAGCCAAAGCAAGGTATGACATATTAGGAATTCTGGTCGTCTCTTTTATTACAGCTTTTGGTGGTGGTGTTGTGAGAGATTTACTTACAAACAGAGTCCCTTTTATTTTTCATGAGACATATCCTATCAGTATCGTTTTATTAACTGTAATTATTGCTTATTTATTAAAACTTCATAAACATACAAGACTTACTGATAACATTGTTTTTCATGTAAGTGATAGTATAGGACTGAGTATGTTTGCATTTACTGGTTCAGTGGTAGGTTTAGAGGCTGATTTTAACCTGGCCGGTGTAATTTTCTTGTCTTTCTTGACGGCTGTAGGAGGGGGAATTATCCGTGATATGATGATGAATAAGGTGCCATTTGTCTTAACTAATGATTTTTACGGAACCATTGCAATCTTACTTGGATTTTTAATATGGTTTATGGATAATTTTTTTATTCTAAATACTGTGATATCAGTTTTACTTTTAGTATTTGGAACTGCTATGAGGCTTTTAGCTATCAAATACCAATGGAAACTTCCAAAACTAATCTAAAATTAGTCTGAGGAAGGAAGTCCAAATTTCTGAGTAACCATCTCACCATCTTCATTAAAGAAAAGATAATACAGCATATCCTTTTTGACACTCATTCCGCATAAGAAACGCAAGGCTAGGTTTGCTTGAAGTGATGCAATATGCATAACTATAGGAGCAGCAATACCAGCAGGAGTTTTTGTGACAATTTTAAAAGCATCATTAAAAGATGATTTATCGATAAAACATACTTGACCATGAAAAGCTTCAACACTTCCATAAACCCACGGTAGATTTACCTTTTTTGCATAAGTATTGATATCTCCTCGAGTAGGAAGGTTGTCAGTCGCATCGATGATTAAGTCTACTTCTATGTTTTTTTCACTCCAGGTTTTAAAGTCACACTCATGAGCAATAGCTTTAGCATAAGGGCACCTTTCTTCTATTATTTTAGCATTGAGAGTAGCTTTGTTCTTCCCTTCATCACCCATAGTAAAAGCAATTTGACGGTGAATGTTATGCAGACTTACTTCATCAAAGTCTATCATATGAATTTCACCAATACCACTAGCACCAAGAGCAAATGCGAGAGAAGAACCCAGCCCTCCTGAACCTACAATAGCAATTTTTTTTGTTTGAAGTGATTTTTGTGTCTCTTCACCCCAAAGTTGTACTTGTCTGTGAAAATATTGC
>FPHF01000113.1_pt1 | contig 47775 bp, 47 predicted proteins | sample 1057241 | NCBI WGS metagenome assembly FPHF01 (sample SAMEA4473298, study PRJEB15554) | hydrothermal vent metagenome | biome: marine basaltic hydrothermal vent biome; feature: marine hydrothermal vent; material: water | place: Pacific Ocean | collected 2011-06-14/2011-07-23 | depth 1709 m | reverse complement strand
AGATAATGACTTGGCTAGTACTCTAGCAAATCACTATAATCATATTTAGAAAAGTCTAGGTAAAGCTTACCGTTTTGTTTTATAACACGAATATCTTTGCCGTATACTGCTAAAAATCTTTTTTTAATTACTTTTTTCTGGTAAGTTTCTAAATCAAGTGTTTTAAGATATTGTTTTAGTTCTATAATCTCTTGTTTTTTCTCAATAGTTTCTATTTCGTGAATTGTATGTGACTCTTCAGCAGCGAGTTTGGCATTTACAAGTTCTAAAATATTTTTAAGTTGTTCATCTTTTGAACTATATACTTGTTCGATTTTTGCCATCTCATCACGTAACATTTGTTCTTTATCATCTATAAGTTTATCTATCTTAGTCTCAAGTTGTAGTATTTTCTCTTTGAGTTGTTGATTCTCTTTTTGATAAAGTCCTAATACCATAGCAACTGTCGTTTTAGGTTTTGTAATTACCGCTATATTTGGTACTACTTTTTCTTGTGTAAGTGTCTCTTGTCTATTTGTATGTATTTCACTTTTTAATTCTGGGTTTAGTGAACTTCGTGGAACTATTATATATGTAATACCATCTTCTATAATATAGTTAAGCTTTTTACTACGAAGTTTTGAGTGGATCATCTCTTTTGACATTTTAAAATATTTTGAGTAATCATCTACCGTTAATCTCATCTTGTTCCTTTTATATAATTGAATTGTAGTTAATGTTTGGAGGATTAATAATCCCAGACTTTCTTAACCAAATAAGACAGCCTTGTTTTTCATATCCATGTTTATCTTTAAAATGTTGTACAGTTGACTTTTTGAGTTCTCTCTTTGTAAGGAGAGCATTGAAGTCTTTATGAAGTGTAAGAAATTTTTTTAAATTTTCGTAGGCTGCATCTGACACCATAACTGTTGAAATGGCGAAACTTTTTATCTCTAAGTACCTTGCACAGTCATTGAGTCCATCACCTATAAAGTTTTTGCTTCCTAGTATATCTTCAAACTCATTAACTTCACCCGTGTGTGCAGCTATCCTGATCCCCTCAAAATAATTATATTTTTTAGAAATATGTTCTGAAAAATGGTTAAAACTTAAACCGAGAATAGGGCCAAATCCTTTAAGCCTTGGATTTAAAATACAGTAAAAACCATCACCAGTTGACACATAACCAATGATGAACTTTGATAAAGGTGTATTTGAGTTGACTAACATCTTCTTTATCATCTTCTGAAAGCTTTTTGTTAAAAACACTACTATCTCTAGCTGCTGTGCTGATGTGAGTTGTGAGAAGTTGATAATGTCGATAAGAACAATATCTGTTGTGAGTGCTTTTGTCATTGTTTAATTTCGTTTTATTTTTATAGGTATTTTAGCATAAAGTTCTTTTAAATGAACTTTTAAATATAATTACAAAATTAAATTTTTGAGGTGAGTGTTTATGAGTAATGGTATTTTAGATATTGTAAAACCCGGAGTTCTTTTTGGCGATGATGTACAAAAAGTGTATGAACATGCAAAAAAAGTTGGTTTTGCTATTCCTGCTGTTAATGTTGTAGGAACAGACTCTGTAAATGCAGTCCTAGAAGCTGCCGCTAAAGTAAACTCTCCTGTAATTATTCAGTTTAGTAATGGTGGTTCATCTTACTATGCTGGAAAAGGGCTGAGTAATGAGAATGAAAAAGCTGCAATAGTTGGTGCTATCTCTGGTGCTCTTCATACTCATATGATGGCTGAGGCTTATGGTGTTGCTGTTATCCTACATACTGACCATGCTGCAAAAAAATTACTTCCTTGGATTGATGCACTTCTTGACGCGGGTGAAGCTCACTATACTAAAGAGGGAAAACCACTCTTTTCATCACATATGCTTGATCTCTCAGAAGAGCCATTAGATTACAACATCTCTACTTGTAAAGCTTACTTAGAACGTATGAATAAAATCGGTATGAGTATAGAGATAGAACTTGGCTGTACAGGTGGAGAAGAAGATGGTGTTGATAACACTGACATGGATAACTCACTTCTTTATACTCAACCTGAAGATGTATGTAAAGCTTACGAGGTTTTAGGCGCAGTGTCTCCTCACTTCACTATCGCTGCTTCATTTGGAAATGTTCATGGTGTTTACAAACCAGGTAATGTATCACTTACTCCAAAAATTCTTGATAACTCTCAAAAGTTCATTAATGAAAAACATAATACTTCAGACAAACCTGTAAACTTTGTTTTTCACGGTGGTTCAGGTTCACAGCCTAGTGAGATAAGCGAAGCTATCGGTTATGGTGTTATAAAAATGAACATAGATACCGACACTCAGTGGGCTACATGGCTTGGAACTAAAAATTATATTAAAAAGCACAATGACTACCTACAGTCTCAGATAGGAAACCCTGATGGTGAAGATAAACCAAACAAAAAGTACTATGACCCGCGTAAATGGTTACGTGCTGGACAAGAGACTCTTGTAGATAGAGTTGTTCAAGCTTTTAAAGATTTAAACGCGATGGACAGAAACTAGAATCTCTAGTATTCTTAGGACAAAAATGAGTGAAATTAAATTAACAGTTGATGAAAAAAACATTAAGATAGTGCTTAGTATTTTAAATAATTTAAAAAGTGGACTTATTAGTTCTATTGAAACTGATTCTAAAGCTCCAACACAAGAGACACAGTATAAACCTCAAAGTAAAGGTGTTATATATGAGCATGAGTCAGGTGAAAATGATACTAAGGGTAAGTACTCTGCTTCTGCTTATAAAGAGAGACTAAAGCGAAAGCACTAGTTTCTTCCTTCCTTTCTAAAACAGTTCTTCAACACTTAACACCACATCTTTTTCTTTGATGACTTTTAGCATTAAACTTAGAGTCAAAAAGAACATAAAAAGAAATATAAGTGTTTTGATATCGAGTTACATTTCAAATCTTGTTTGTGTATATAATAATTATAGGCTATTTAGGATAAAATTGCATTATGAATGATAAAGTATTTACAAAACCGATAAAAAAACAGTTTGAATTTGATGAAGAAGTCGCAGCCGTTTTTGACGATATGTTAGAACGCAGTGTTCCTTTTTATAAAGAGAGCCAAAAAATCACACAATTTTTTACACATAAAAATTTAAGTGAGGGTGGAATTGTTTATGACTTGGGATGCTCTACAGCTTCTCTGTTACTAAACATACATAGAGATTTAAGTGTAAACGCTAGTTTAGTAGGTTTAGATAACTCAGAAGCTATGCTCAAACAAGCTCGTCGTAAATGTGAAGCTTATGGTGCAGATATAGAAGTTGTAAATGCTGATATCTTGGAGTACGAGTATAAAGAGGCTGATGTTTTTATCAGTAACTATACTCTGCAGTTTATCAGACCACTTGTTCGTGAAGAACTTGTTAAAAAAATAGCACTTAATTTAAAGACTGAGGGTGTGTTTATATTTAGTGAAAAAGTGATTAGTCATGAATCAAAACTAAACAAAGACCTTATAGAATGTTACTATGATTTTAAGAAAACACAAGGGTATTCCGAGTACGAGATAATGCAAAAACGCGAGGCATTAGAGAATGTACTTGTTCCTTATAGTGAAGATGAGAACATAAAAATGGCGAAAAATGCAGGTTTTAAACACTGCGAAGTACTTTTTCGTTGGGCAAACTTTGCGACTTTTATAGCAGTAAAGTAATTACTTACTTTTGTCTTTTATCATCAGCCCCAAAAATCTTAGCACCGATACTATCAACACTAAAGACAACCACAACTCCAATACCAATAATACTAGTGATTACAAAAAATACAATTAATTCTGTGCTCATCTTTAGTCTCCTTTAGTAAACATTTCCAGTAGATTCAGGCTCTTTTTTCTTTAAAGCTTCGCCAATCTCTTTATAAGTAATAATATCATCTTTGCCACACTCTTTGTGGTAATAGCCTTGAAAATCGTAATACTCTTTACAATCACTATAATATTTTGCAGATATACCATGCTTGTTCACACAGCCACTAAATAGTATGCTTACCATTATTAAAAGACTTATTTTTATCATATTTATTTGTAGCATTTTTTATACCTAAACTTTAAAAGTTTCTTTTGTTTTACAAAACTCAGTTAAAAAACATTTCTCGCAGTCTGGATTTTTAGCTTTGCAGATATAGCGACCAAATAAAACCATACCTTGATGCAATGCATGTAGGTCATTTTTAAACTTTTTAACAAGTGTAGCCTCTGTTGCTATGGCTGTTTTATCATCACTAAGCCCGAGTCTATGTGCTACACGAAACACATGAGTATCTACAGCCATTAGATTTGCTCCTGTGTACTCTATCATTACAACATTGGCAGTTTTTTGACCGACTCCTGCAAGTGTCTGTAACTCTTTTGTATCAAGTGGAACTTCACCATGGTAAACCTCTTCAACTCTTTGTGCCATAGCAATTATATTTTTTGCCTTGTTGTTAAAAAATGAGCAAGAATTGATAAAAGACTTTACATCATTAAGCTCAGCATTTGCTAATTCTTTTGTTCCTGGATATTTTTCAAATAGAGGTGGAGTTAAAATATTTACTCTCTTATCTGTGCACTGAGCAGAGAGAGCGACTGCAACAACTAACTCATAAGCATTTGTATAAGAAAGTTCAGTTACTGCATCATCATAACGCTCAATAAAGAGCTGATGAATTGCTAAAATCTCTTTTTTTGTGGCTTTTTTTACTTTTTTTATCATAACGGTAGTTTAGCATTGTTTATGATATAATTAACTAAAATTATTTAAGACACAAGGAATGTTAATGGGTGTTCTTTCACTATTCTCATCAAAAAAAACAAAAAACAAGTCTGCTATAACAGATTCTAAACTTCTGTTTGATCAGTACCTAGATAAAGGGTTTTATTCTGGCATCGTAGATAATTCTAAAACTATGATGTTATACTTTTTTCAAGGTAAGGGTTGGATTGGCGCCAATAAAACTTTTTTTGATAAGATGAAATATAAAGATATAGATGAATTTATATCACAAAATGATAGTGTTCGAGATCTGTTTTTAAGTGAAAAGGAAGAGATATTTACTGAGTCTGATAAGTCATGGTTAGATTATATAAAGAAGTATGAAAGTTCAGGTTATCGTGTAACGATTGCACAAGATAGAGGGGCAGTGGCAATTATAGATGCAAAGTGCCATACCTCAATAGAAAACAAAAAGTTTTATATTTTAGAACTTGAAGATGTTACAAAACTATATAATGCAGAGTTAAAAACAAAAGAAGTAGAAAAATTAAAAACACGTTTTTTAGCAAATATTGGACATGAATTTCGCACTCCTATGAATGGTGTTTTAGGTTTTATAGAGCTTTTTAGACAAACATCATTAGATGAAGATCAAAGTGAGTATATCAATATGATAAGTAAGTCTTCTACAAGTCTTATGAACAATATTGAAACACTTTTAGAACTTTCACAACTTCAAGGTGGACGTTTAGAAATAGACTCGTATGAGTTCAATATACTACCGGAGATGGAAAAACTAGCCTATAGCTATTATAAGATGGGAATGGAAAAGGGCATTAAAGTACTTACTTTTATAGACCCTAAACTACCACAAGAACTTCAGACTGATACGAAAAAAATTAACCAAATTATGCTTTCTCTCATTCAAAATGCTGTTAAGTTTACACCAAGAGGTGGTAAGGTTATCATTGAAGTTAAACTACTAAAACGCCAAAAAAATGGTGACTGTAGTATAGGGTTTGGTGTGAGAGATAATGGTAAAGGTATTTCACTAGAACAAATAGCACTTATAAATGAGCCTTTTACAACTGGTTCGCATGCGGATGAGAGACTAGGAGTTGGTCTTGCTCTGTCTCATGGTTTAGTTGAACTCTTTGGCTCAGACCTTCGCATACAGTCAAAAGAAGATGCTGGGACTTATGTGAATTTTGTTCTAAACTTTAAAGGGGCACGTGGACAAAACTACAAAATGATGCCTAAGCGAAAAGTGAAAGTTCTTTTGCTCGATCAAAAGAAAGTTGAAGAAGCAAACTTTTTGACTATATATCTGCGCTCTTTTGCACTAGATGTTGTAAAATCGAACCAGCTTGATGAAAATGTTTATGATGGTATTGATGCCTTATATATTGTAGCAAACCAAGATGATTCTTCTTGGATGCTTGAATTGAGCAAATACTCTAAAAAAACACCAGTAGTATTACTACTAGAAGAAGAAGAAAAACTACAAACAAAATTAACTCATATCGTAAGTGAAGTTATAAGAAAACCTCTTTTACCAAGTCAGGTTGCAAAACATCTTTATTCTGTTAGTGCGATGAGCATGAAAGAGACAAAGACAAAAGTTGTTGAAATCAAAAAAGAAGTAAATGCACTTGTAGTTGAAGACAATCTCATTAATCAAAGACTTATACAGATTCTACTCCAAGGATATAATATCTCTGTAATTACAGCATCTAATGGTGTAGAAGCAGTGCAACAGTGTAATAAAAATAAGTTTGATATTATTTTTATGGATATTGATATGCCAGAGAAAAACGGAATAGAAGCCACTAGAGATATTAAGCAGAACATGAATATAAATAAACTAACACCAATAATAGCTTTAACAGCGATGGCAATGGAAGGTGATAAAGAGATGCTTATGGAGAGTGGCCTTGATGATTATATGGCTAAACCTCTCACCCGAGATAAACTTGAAGATATGCTCAATAAGTATCTAAAGACAAGAGCATAATCCCTACTGTTTAATAACTATTAGTTAATTCGTAATAAACTCACTTTATAAAACAAAGGAATACGAATGAAACTAGCTACAAAAATTTTATCCGCAGTATTATTAACAGGAGTTGTTGCTTCAGCTAACACTCTTGTCACAGTAAATGGAAAAGCAATTACACAACAAGCAGTTGATACAGAGCTAATGAATGCTACTCAAGGAAGATTCAACCAAGTTCCTGCTGAGAAACAAGCGGAATTTAGACAGCAAGTGCTTCAGCAACTTATAGGTAAAGAACTTATCTATGGTGATGCAAAAAAAACAGGTGTACTAAAGACTAAAGAATATAAAGTAGAGTATAAAAAACTTGAAGAACGTATGAAGAAAGAGCTTGCTATCCAAGTATGGCAAAAGAAAGTTGTTGATGGTATTAAAATTTCAGATGCTACACTCAAAGACTACTACAATAAAAACAAAGAAGAATTTAACGAAAAAGAAGCAGTTCATGCTCGTCATATCTTAGTTAAAGAAGAAGCAGATGCTAAAGCAATTATAAATGAACTTAAATCTTTAAGTGGTCAAAAGTTACAAGCTAAATTTGAAGAATTAGCAAAGAGTAAATCTACAGGACCTAGTGGATCAAAAGGTGGAGACTTAGGTTTCTTTGCTCAAGGACAAATGGTTCCTTCGTTCAATGATAAAGTATTTACTATGAAAGTTGGTACTATCACAATGACACCTGTTAAAACTCAGTTTGGTTACCATATTATTTATCTTCAAGAAAAAAATAATGCAGCAACAAAAAGTTTCAAAGATGTTAAACCTTCTATAGAACAACGTCTAAAGATGGAAAAATTTAAGTCAGTAATGCAATCAAAAATGGCGGCACTTCAGAAAAAAGCTACAATTAAGTAGATAATCACTTTTGAACTATACTCTCTCTCATATCTCTAAAATTACTTTAGACGGACGGGAGTTTTTTATAAAAAGAGATGAGACTATAGATCCTTATCTCTCTGGAAATAAATAAATTTACAAAAGTTATCTCTTATGGTGGCACTCAATCAAATGCAATGCTCGCACTTGCAGCAATATGCAAGAGTAAAGAGTGGGAGTTTATCTACTACACTAAAACAATTAGTCCAATTATAAAAAAACAAGAATACGGAAATTATTATGAAGCACTCTCTCTTGGTATGCAAATAGTAGAGCTTGAGTATGATTTATATAAAGAGTATATAGCAGGACTGCGTTTAGACTTAGATGAGAAGACTTTACTTATAGACCAGGGTGGTGCAGATACAAGGGCAAAAGAGGGACTAGAAGTATTAGCAACTGAGTTAAGAGAACAGTTTAAAGAAGAAGAGTTCTCTAGTATAAAAGCTATAGCGACACCTTCAGGAACAGGAACTACTGCACTCTACCTTGCACTCTCTTTACCTGAGTATACAATCTATACAACACCCTGTATAGGTAATGTAGGCTATCTAAAAGAGCAGATGTTAGCACTTCACAGTATTCCCCAAAACTTAATTATTTTAGAACCTAAAAAAAAGTATCATTTTGCAAAATTATATGATGAGTTCTTTGATATATACAAAAGACTTAATGAGAGTGGTATAGAGTTTGATTTACTCTATGCACCCTCTATGTGGTTATCTCTCTTGGAAAATACAAGAGAGAGTATTTTGTATATACATAGTGGAGGACTGAGTGGTAATGTAAGTATGCTTGAGCGATACAAGCGCAAAAATTAATTTATAAAAGTTACAGACTCCTGTAGATTTACACGCTTAGGTTGATAAGAGTTTATTTTTGCTTCTTTATCTGAGTATCCTAGGACTACACTATATAAAAGTGCTATGTCATCTGGAACTTCAAGTGCCTCAGCAACAACACGACCAAACTCAGTAGTAGAACCTTGAGGACAAGAGTCTATGCCAAAATCTTGTGCTGCAAGCATAACACTCTGCATATATGCACCACAATCAATAAGAGCACCTTGAGAACCATCTATATTTGCTTTATTTGTAAATACAAATATTACAGTTTGAGCACCAAACCATCTGAAGTTGTCTTTCCACATCTCTATACGTGTATCATTGTCTTTTCTGTCTACTTCCATAAGTTTATAAAGATTTGAGCCTGTTACTATCCGACGCTTTTTATATGGGTTTGTCCATTTTACTGGATAGTACTGAATAAACTGATCATTTGTGATACCTTCATCCATTTTAGTGATGACTGCATCACCAACACGTTTAAGTGTATCAGCATTACTTACAGCATAAGTGACCCATGGTTGCATGTTCGCACCACTTGGAGTCATACCTGCAGCAGTTAGTATTTTCTCTAATGTTTCTTGAGGTATTTTTTTATCACTGTACGCTCTTTTTGAAGAACGATTTTGTAAAGCTTCTAAAACAGTTGGCATATACAATCCTTTGATGAAATTATAGTGAAATTATATTAAGAAATTTATAAAAGTTAGATATGAATGTTAGCACATAGGGAACTTGACAAAGGGTGACTCAACTTGCTATAATTTATATACATAAGGAGAATGAAATGAATAACAATATTTTTGAGAAATTAACACACAATTTAACACAAGCAATTGAGAGTGCTATCTCTTTAGCCTTACATAACAAAAATCAAGAGGTACAGAGTGAGCATTTTTTATGGGCACTTCTTACAAACTCGGATTCTATTTTAAATCAAATACTACGTAAGATGAATGTAGATAAGGTGGCAATGGAGTTAGATGTAAAGAGTTTGACTGAGAAACTTCCAAAATCTTCGGGTGTTACTAAAGAGAGTATCAGACTCTCTAAGGGTTTTGTAGAGACCTTAGAAAAAGCTACTGGACTGATGGCACAAAATGGTGATTCATTTTTAGCTGTAGATACATATTTACTCGCAAATCTAAGTTCTGCACCATACTCGAGTATACTTCCTAAGTACATAGATACATTAGAACTTACTAAAAATATAGAAGCACTCAGAGGAGGAGCTAAGATTGACTCTCAAAGTGCGGATGAAACACTAGACTCTTTAGCTAAGTACGGTATAGACTTAACGACTGAGGCAGCAGAGGGAAAACTCTCTCCTGTAATCGGTCGTGATGAAGAGATAACTCGTATGATGCAGATTCTCATTCGTAAAACGAAAAATAATCCTATGCTTTTAGGTGAGCCAGGAGTAGGTAAAACAGCTTTAGTTGAGGGACTTGCACAAAAAATTTATGCAGGGGATGTTCCAACTTCGCTACAAAATAAACGAGTTATAGCCCTTGATATGAGTTCTCTGATTGCTGGTGCAAAATATAGAGGAGAGTTTGAGGATAGACTAAAAGCAGTTATACAAGAGGTAAAAGAGAATGGAAATATTATTCTCTTTATTGATGAAATACATACTATTGTAGGAGCAGGCGCATCTGAAGGAAGTATGGACGCTGCAAATATCTTAAAACCAGCACTGGCACGTGGTGAGTTAAATACTATTGGTGCAACTACACTTAAAGAGTATAGAAAGTATTTTGAAAAAGATACAGCGCTGCAACGTCGTTTTTTACCGATAAACTTAGATGAACCTACTGTTAACCAGTCACTTCAGATACTTCGCGGTATTAAAGAGCGTTTAGAGACTCACCATAATGTAACTATCACAGATAGTGCACTCGTTGCAGCTGCACGTTTAAGTGATAGATATATTGCGGATAGATTTTTACCAGATAAGGCTATTGACCTTATAGATGAAGCAGCAGCCGAACTAAAAATGCAGATAGAGTCTGAACCAACTGTTCTATCTCGTGCAAAAAGAGAACGTTCAGAACTGATGGTAGAAAAAGAAGCACTCAAGATGGAAGATACTCCTGCAAATAAGAAGCGCTTACTTGAGATCGAAAAAGAACTCGCAGATGTAGAAGAAGAAGTACAAAAACTTACTTCACAGTTTGAGACTGAAAAAGAGGTGTTTGAAAAAATATCTTCTATTAAGGGTGAGATAGAGGCTAAACGTAGAGAAGCAGAACTTGCAAAAAATACAAGTGACTTTAATAAGGCCGCTGAGATTGAGTATGGAGATATTCCTAAACTTATAGAAAAAGAAAAAACTATAAATGAAAACTGGGATAGATTACAAGCAGCAGGTACACTTCTTAAAAATAGTGTTGATGAAGATTCTATCGCAGGTGTTGTGTCTCGCTGGACTCATATACCGGTAAATAAAATGCTTCAATCTGAGCAGACAAAAATACTCCATGTTGAAGATGAGTTAAACAAAACAGTGATAGGTCAAGAAAAAGCTACTCATGCAGTCTCACGTGCTATAAAACGAAATAAAGCTGGTTTAAGTGATGAGAACTCACCAATAGGTAGTTTTCTCTTTCTAGGGCCTACAGGAGTAGGTAAAACACAGACTGCTAAAACACTTGCAAAATTTTTGTTTGATGATCAAGAAGCTCTTATACGAATAGATATGAGTGAGTATATGGAAAAACATGCAGTATCACGTCTTGTAGGTGCTGCTCCAGGTTATGTAGGTTATGAAGAGGGTGGACAACTGACAGAAGCTGTTAGAAGAAAACCTTATTCAGTAATTTTGTTTGATGAGGTTGAAAAAGCACATCCTGATGTTTTTAATATTTTACTACAAGTATTAGATGATGGACGTTTGACTGATAACAAAGGTGTAACAGTTGATTTTTCAAATACTATTATCATATTAACATCGAATCTTGCAAGTGACAAGATAATCGCGAATGAGCCAAGTGAGGCACTTGATGCTATGGTTATGAATGAATTAAAGCAAGCATTTAAGCCAGAATTTTTAAATAGACTGGATGATGTAGTTATATTTAATGCACTTGGACAAGAAGATATAGTTGGAATTGTTGATATTTTCTTCTCAGGTATTGTCAAAAAAGTAAAAGATCGAGATATTACACTTACACTTAGCCCTGAGGCAAAAAGATATATAGCAGAAGCTGGATTTGATCCTATTTACGGTGCTAGACCACTTAAACGTGCCCTGTATGAGATAGTTGAAGATAAATTAGCTGACTTGATTTTAGGTGGAGAAGTAAGTGAAGGCTCGAATATAGAGTTTGTAAAAAAAGGTGAAAATATAGAAGTTATAGTGACTTAACAACACTTTAAGTAAATTTTTTGTATTATTTCGAACTTAATTTTACATAAGGATATGTAGTGAAAAGAACATACCAACCCCATTCAACACCAAGAAAAAGAACCCACGGTTTTAGAGCGCGTATGGCTACTAAGAACGGTCGTAGAGTTTTAAACCGTCGTAGAGCTAAAGGTCGTAAAAGATTGTCAGTTTAGGCGGATACTATACACTGAAACTCCATAAGGAGTTTCAATATGTATATAACAAAGGAAAGAATCAGCACTCAAATAGTGTTGTTCTCTTTTTCCTTCCTCAAAATGGAACTCATAAAGTAGGTTTTACTGCGACAAAAAAGTTGGGAAATGCTGTAAAGCGTAACCGAGCCAAGCGTCGCATGCGAGCACTATTTCGTGAATACTCTCCAAAACTCAAAGATGGCTCTTATGTTTTCGTTGCGAAAGTCGGTCTCTTTGATACTAACCATGAAAAACTCCAAAATGATTTTATCAAAGTATTAAGAAATGCAAAAACTATTACTTAAACTTCTATGGCTTTATCAGAAGTTTTTTACCCTCATCGGCTTCGGTTCTTGCAGATATTATCCCACTTGTAGTGAATATGCACGATTAAATTTCGAAAATAACTCAATTTCAAGTGCGTTTTACCACTCTTTAACTAGAATACTACGTTGTAATCAATTATTTGATGGCGGGATAGAGCATCCATTGCTTTATAAGCTCCACTGTAAACCTACTCATTTAGAAGTAGCAAGTATAAAATATTGGCTGGTTCCAAATAAAAAGAACCAACATTATATAATAAAAAATTTTTCATATAAAGGGTAATTTGTGTTAGACAAAATGTCACCAAACCAGAGATTAATAGTAGCTGTACTATTATCAGTAATTTTTTTCGTAGGGTATACAGCAATTTTTCCACAAGTAGAGTCAGAAATAGTACAAGATACTAAAGTTCAAACAGCACAAAATAGTGCAAGTGCAGTAACAAATGTAAATGTAGAAGCAGAAGCTGGACATGTTATTGCGGCAGTAGAAACAAGTAGCTCAAATAACCTAGTAACAGTTACAAATGAGCATTTCATACTTAAAATAGACACACTAGGACGTATCTCTTCTAAAGAATTACGTGAAGAGAAGTTTAGAGACAAAGAAGATAATCATGCACAGTTAATACCTTCTTCAGGTACTAAACCGCTTTATATTAGATTTATGGATGAAAACTTAAATAAAGAAGCATCATCAGTAGCTTACACAACTAGTATTAATGAGCTTAACATAGATGGTAGTGCAAAAAGTGTAACTTTAACACAAGAACTTTCATCACTTACAGTAAGTAAAAAAATAACATTTTTTGATGATGGTCATTATGATATAAATATCTCTTTGAGTGAAGATAAACGTTATTATGTGTATCTTGGTCAACGTCCTCGTGTAAATGAAGATGAGCAGATGATGACAGTTGTTGGTGCTATGGTTTATACTGATGATGAAATTGTAACAATTATAGAGGATGGAGATGCTGAGGGGCGTAAGTCTTTCTCAGGTGTTGAACTTCTTTCTGCATTTGATCAATATACAGCAACTATTATGTACGGACTTTCTAAAGATAGAACTATAATAGTAGAAAGAGATACACAAGATAATCCAGTTGTATATTTTGATGGAACACAAAACATAGAGTTTAGTGGTTACATAGGTCAAAAGAATTATAAAAAACTAGAGTCTATTAATCCTGTACTGACAAATGCAATAGAATATGGTTGGTTTACATTTGCAGCTAAACCACTTTTCGCACTTCTTTCATGGTTACATGGAATTTTTGGAAACTGGGGTTGGTCTATTATCGCTCTTACTGCTATTATCAGATTTGTACTGTACCCATTGACTTATAAGGGTATGGTTTCTATGCAGAAGATGAAAGATCTTGCACCTAAAATCAAAGAACTTAAAGAGAAGTATAAGGGTGATCCACAACGTTTAAACCAAGCTACTATGGATATGTACAAAAAGAATGGTGCTAACCCTCTTGGTGGTTGTCTTCCAATGCTTATGCAAATTCCTGTCTTTTTCGCGATTTATCGTGTTCTATTAAATGCAGTTGAACTTCAAGGTGCTCCATGGATGTTATGGGTAAATGATCTTTCTCGAATGGATCCATACTATGTTATGCCAGTACTTATGGGTGCTTCTATGTTTTTACAGCAACGTATGACACCAAATAATTTCTCAGATCCAATGCAAGAGAAGGTTATGAAATGGTTACCTGTGATATTTACATTTTTCTTTGTAACTTTCCCATCAGGTTTAGTTCTTTACTGGTTTGTAAATAATCTCTTTTCAATTTTACAGCAGTTTATTGTTAATCAGCAATTCAAAAATGCCAAAGATGCACTCAAAGCAGCTAAAGTAGAGAAATAATTATGTTAAAAATTGAAGCAAGTACACTTGAAATAGCATATCAAAATGCTGCAAGTAAACTAGAATGCTCGATTACACAACTGAAAATTGAAGTTGTGCAGGTCCCAAGTAAAGGTTTCTTGGGGTTCTTTAAAAAAAGAGCAATTATCGTTGCTATTCGTTTAGAAGAAAAAGAGTTAGACTCTAAACCTAATAAAGAAACAAAAGCTGAGATAAAACAAGAGAAGAAAAGTACAAAAGAGACTTCAGTGTCTCCAAAAAAAAGTGAAAGTAAAAAAGCTAAAAAAGTTCAAAAAGAAAAATCTGTAAAAAATCATAAAAAACAAACAGTTTTAAACGATACGATTATGCCGGCTTCTTTTGTAAGTGATCAGGATGATGAAGAAGATGATGATTTAAACGGACTGGATTTTACAGCGGACTATGATGACGAGTATGATGAAAGAAGTGATGAAGAAGAAGTTCAAACAAGTACAAACTTAGACTCTATTGTAGAAGAAGTACAGACTAAAATAAATGGACTTTTTAAACTTACTTGTTTTGCAATTGATAGTATAGAAGTAAGTGCATATGATTGTGAAACTCTTTTGATTGAATTTAAAGGTGATGATGCAGCACTATTAATAGGTAAAGAGGGTTATAGATATAAGGCACTCTCATATATGATTTTTAACTGGATAAACTCCAAGTATGAAGTACAACTGCGTTTAGAGATAGCAGAATTCTTAAAAAATCAAGAAGAGTCTATAGGCCGTTACCTTATAAATGTATGTGAAAATATAGATAGAGATGGACGTGCACAGACAAAAATACTTGATGGTGTTTTAGTGCAAATTGCACTTAAAGAACTTCGCGAGAGATATCCTCAAAAATATGTAGTAATTCGTTCAACTCGTGATGGATTAAAATATATAATCATAAACGATTACAACAACTAAAATGTACTCAGATACTATTAGTGCCATTGCAACTGCAAATGGTATAGGTTCTATAGCAATTATCCGTATTAGTGGGGATAAGGCTTTAGAAATCACCAAAAAACTTACAAAAAGAACTGTAATAGAGCCAAGATATGCAACACTTTCTTGTGTATACGACTCACAAAATACTCTTATTGATGAAGCAATCATTATATACTTTAAAGCACCACATTCTTTTACAGCAGAACATGTAGTTGAGATTCAGTGTCATGGTGGTTTTATCGTAGCACAGAGCATACTCAAAGCGACTGTACATGCAGGAGCAAGACTAGCTACACCTGGGGAGTTTTCTAAACGAGCTTTTTTTAATGGCCGTATTGATTTAAGTGAAGCAGAAGCTATAGCCCAACTCATAGAAGCTAAAAGTGAAGATGCAGCAAAAATATTAGCAGCACAGATGAAGGGTTCATTAAAGCATTTTATAGAAGATGTTCGTGATGAGATTATTCATATACTCGCATTTAGTGAGGTTACTATTGATTATGCTGAAGAAGATTTACCTCCTGATTTAGTAACTCAGATAAAGTCTAAACTAGACGAACTCTATAAACTGTTAAATAAAACGCTACAAGCTTCCAAGTCAAGAGAAGGTCTAATGCAAGGTTTTCGTGTTGCAATTATAGGAAAACCAAATGTTGGAAAATCATCACTTTTAAATGCTCTTCTTAATTTTGATAGAGCGATTGTAAGTGACATAGCGGGAACTACTCGCGATACTATAGAAGAACAGGTGAAAATAGGTACACACCTTATCCGCATGGTAGACACAGCTGGAATCCGTGAAGCAAATGATGAGATAGAAAAAATTGGGATAGAGCGTAGTTTAGAAGCAATTGAGCAAAGCGATATTGTTGTTGCACTTTTTGATAGTTCGCGAGAAGCTGATGATGAAGATAAAAAAATTGTCCAACTACTAGAAACGGCAAGAGAATCTAAAAAAGTTATAGTGATAAAAAATAAAATAGACTTAGAACAAAAATTCTCTTTTACATCTCTCTCCTATGATTTAGAATTAAACTCTAAAGATGATGTTAGTAGTTTAGTAAAGGCATTAGAAAACATTATGGATAGAAGTAATAGCAGTGATGAGATTATGCTTATATCTTCTCGCCAGATTAACGCAGTGGAAGAAACTATGAAAAATATAGAAGAATCATTTGTGCCATTAGAAGATCAAGAATTAGAGATATTTTCTTTTCATCTTAATGAAGCTGTTAAAGAGATGGCAAGTATAACACGACCTTTTGAGAATGATGAGATGCTTGACAAAATGTTTGGCTCTTTTTGTTTAGGAAAATAACATGAAATATATTGCAATAGACTTGGGTCTTAAACGTATTGGACTCGCTTACTCTGCACATAAAGATTTAGTGACACCACTACCAGCTATTATAAGAAAAAACCGAAATCAAGCTTCTGATGAAGTGAAAAAAGCTATAGCAGAGTGGGAGATTGAGACGGTAGTCATAGGTATTCCTCTTGGTGGAAGTAGTGAAGATGAGATGCGAAGACGTATTGAGCATTTTATGAATCTTGTAGATTTTAAGGGTGAAGTTATTTTTCAAGATGAGGCGGGAAGTTCACTTGAAGCCGAGAACCTAATGAAGGGTGAGATAAAGTACATTCGTGACGGAAGGATTGATTCTATCTCTGCAATGATAATTTTACAACGTTATCTCTATAAACTCAAACAAAAAAAATGAGATTACAGGGTTTAGATATAGCTCGTGGTATGGCCATTGTTTTTATGGTTCTTTTTCATTTCTGTTTTGATTTAGATAATTTTGGATATGTTGATTTTGATTTAAAACATGGCGATTTTTGGAAATACTTTCGTTACTTTATAGTCAGTATGTTTATCCTCTTAGCAGGAATAAGTGCTCAAATAACACATAAAAATGGTATAGATAGAAAAAAAATGTTTAAAAGAGTAATCCTTTTAAGTCTTGCCTCTTTAGTTGTGAGTATTGGCAGTTATACACAGTTTCCTTCCTCTTGGATTTACTTTGGGATACTACACTTTTTTCTTTTAATCACGATAATAGGTTTGCCTTTTTTAAAGATTCCAAAAATATCTCTTTTTATAGGAATATTTATAATTATAGGCTATAACATGTCTTGGCTCAACATGCATTGGTTTTATAATGTATCGCAAGAGCCGCTTAACTTACCCAAAATGTATACACAAGACTTGGTGAGTTTAGTACCTTGGTTTGGAGTGTATCTACTTGGACTCACAGCAGGGTATTACAAGATACAAGAAACATTTTTAAACTATGAGATACTCAATAAAACTAATAGCACTAACATGCTTTTATCCTTACTTGGGAAACACTCATTTATCATCTATTTGTTACACCAAATAGTCTTATTCTCTATCTTTTACTTAATAAAACTTTTTTAATAAAACTTTATGATAGAATTAAGAATGAAAAATTTTACATTTGAGTTTATTAAACCAGAAGAAGTACTAGGGATGCTAAGTGATGAGTCATTAGATTCACCACAGACACTGATACAACTTTTTTGCACAAGTACAGATGTAAAAGAGTTAAAAAACATTCAGAGTTTTTTTGCAGATTCTTTTCCTAATACAGTTATCCTTGGTACAACAAGTGATGGTATTATTAATTGTTCAGATGTTTATACAGATAAAAAGAATATAGTTACCTTTACTACATTTAATCAAACAAGATTACAATCGACTCTTATAAATCATACAAATACTTTTAACAACAGTTATGAAACAGGTGTAAGTATTGCACAGGAACTGATAAGTGAAGATACAAAACTTATCATTAGTTTTACAGATGGACTGAGTACAAATGGGGAAGAGTATGCTAAAGGTATAAGTAGTGTATCTTCTGATGTGATTCTTTCAGGTGGACTAGCAGGTGATAATGGAAAACTTATCCAAACTTATGTTTTTACTAAAAATGAAATGACCTCTAATGGTGCCGTAGCTGTCTCTATGAGTGGTACTACCTTAAACATTACAACTAACTATTCATTTGACTGGTTACCCGTTGGAAAAGAACTTATTGTCACAAAAGCGATAAATAATAGAGTTTATGAAATAGATGGTATGAGTACTGTAGATATTTATGCTAAATACATGGGTCATGAATTAGCAGCAAGATTACCTAATATTGGTATTGAGTTTCCTCTCGTTTTTGAAGTAGATGGTGTACTTGTAGGGCGTGCTGTAGTACTTAAACATGAAGATGGTTCCCTTACTTTTGCGGGTAATATAAAAGAAGGGACAAAGGTTCGTTTTGGTGTAGGTGATATAGAAGATATACTCAAAAATACTAACTATGCAACACGAAAAATGCTGAGTAAGATTAAGTATAAACCGGAGGCTATATTTGTTTACTCATGTATGGCTAGACGGCGTTTTATGAAAGAGTATATGTATGATGAATTAGATATTCTTTCAAATATCGGTGCAGTTTCTGGTTTTTTTACCTATGGTGAATTCTACCATGAAGGAAAATCAAATCAATTACTCAATGAAACAATGACTATGTTGGTTATGAGTGAAGAGAAAAATTCTCGGCCTGTCTTAGATTATAAGGAGAATGTTCTAGAACGTGACTTTAATATAGATGCACATCATGTTATGGCACATCTTGCTAATACAGTTTCGAGGGAACTAGAAGAGTTAAACTATAGTTTAGAAAAAAGAATACAAGAGAGTGCTGATTATATCTATAAACAAGCATATTATGACGCATTAACAGGTTTACCAAATAGATTGAGTTTGATTAAAAAACTCAATATAAGTTTAGGGAAAATACTTATCCTTATCAATATTGATGATTTCACTATAATAAATGACTTTTATGGCCATGAAGTAGGAGATCAAGTTTTAAAAAAACTAGCATTTATCTTACAAATGTTGAGTAAAGAAGAAGATGCAGAGCTTTTTAAACTACCCTCAGATGAGTTCGCAATAATTATGCATGTAGAACCACACCCTGACGCGATAGAAGAGAAAATAAAGTACTGTATAAGGACAATTGAGTCTGAAGAATTTTTAGTAGCAAATGGGCATTTTGCACATGTCTCTGTAACTCTGTCCGCTGCTCTTATAAATGAGAAAAGAACAGGTTTAGTAAATGCAGATATGACACTAAAGTTAGCTAAACGCACAGGTAAAGAGTATCTGATATTTAATGAAGATCTTAAACTGGCAAAACAGTATGAGTCAAATATTAACATGGCAAATACAGTGAAAAATGCAATAATAAGTGATAAAATATTGCCGTATTTTCAGCCAATTGTAAATGTTCAAACAGGAAAAATCGAGAAGTATGAGGCACTAGTGCGTTTACTTAATGACAAAGAAGAAGTTCTTCCACCATTTTCATTCTTAGAAGTAAGTAGGAAAATTAAACTTTATCCTTTAATCACAGAGATTATGATTGAGAAATCTTTTACTTATTTTAAAGAAAATGGACTTAATTTTACTATTAATCTCTCTTTTAGTGATATTATCAATGAAAAAACAAGACAATTTATTTTTGATAAAATAAAAGAGTATGGGGTAGCTGCTCAATTGACTGTAGAGATTCTAGAAACACAAGAAAATGATAATACAATAGTTGTAGATGAGTTTATAGAGAATGTTTATAGAGTAGGCGCATGCATAGCAATTGATGATTTTGGTTCCGGTTTCGCTAACTTTGAGCATATGACAAAAATGCGTTCAGATATCATGAAAATCGATGGTAGTTTGATAAAAAATATAGATAAAGATAAAAATGCAAGACTTGTAGTTGAGACTATTATAGTCTTTGCTAGAAAATTAGGTAAAAAAATAGTTGCAGAATATGTACATAACGAAGCCGTATTTAATGTGGTAAAAGAATTAGGCATTGATTATGCCCAAGGCTATTACCTAGGTAAACCTGAGGCAGAAGTTCTAGAGGATTTTATTTTCCCAGGATAAAGAGGTTATTACTCTCATCAGTTGCCTCAGTAAAACGTTCTTTTAGTTCCCTATCAAATGTAAGTATAAAAACATTTGCATTTGTAAGCTTAGCATCAACAAATTTACCTAAAAGAACATCGTCAGCAACATCTTTTCCATGGTCACACTTGATAAAGTTAAACGAGTTCAGTGTTTTACCATAATCATAAAGATTTGCTTCCCACTCTGCACGTTTAAGATACAAAGAGTCAGGGTTAGCTGCAAGATAGATAAACTCATCTGCTATTTCATACTTATCAATGATGTCATTAAAAATAGAACTTATACTTGAAAAGTTTTCTATATCCCAAAATAGATAATTTTTATTAGTTTTACTCTTGTGTTGTTTGTTAATGAGTTTGAGTCGTTTAGTGATATTAAAACTTGTATGTGCACTATCATTGGTAAAAAGTATGCTGTTTTTTAGTTTAACCGCATCATCAGTATTAAAACCTAAAATTTCTCCCATTTCAATGTAGAGTTCAATGTTTTCTAATTCAAATTCAGAAGAACCTTTTTGATAGCGTTTAAGTTTTGATAGTTTCGCTTTTGAGAAAAGGATGTTAACCCCCATTTTCTCATGGTTTGCATACGCTTGTTTTGTACGAAAAAAAACATTTTTTGCTTCTGTATTATCTGGTAGTACTACACTTCCACGGTATTTGTGCTCTATACTTATTTGTTGTTTATGTAATGACATTTAGAAAACTATTCCACCTATTCCTTGAACACTAAGGTTCAATTTTCTTGTATTATACAGAGTATGAGATTAAATATATAAACCTGCTTTAAAATATAAGGAAAAACTAATGAAAGTTTTACATATAATTGGCTATAATGCCACAAATTTTTAAGACAATGTTCTTAATTTACTCAAGGAAATACAATGGCATTAAATGTTTATTATGACAAAGACACTAGTTTAGACCTAATCAAAAGCAAAGTAGTTGCAATGATCGGTTTTGGTTCTCAAGGACACGCACACGCAGAAAACTTAAGAGATAGTGGAGTTAGTGTTGTTGTAGGTCTTCGTAAGAATGGTGCTTCATGGGCTAAAGCTGAAGCTAAAAACTTTGAAGTTCTTACAGTTGCTGATGCTACTGCTAAAGCTGATGTTGTAATGATTCTTTTACCAGATGAAAATCAGAAAGAAATTTATGAAAATGAAATCGCTCCTAACCTTAAAGATGGTGCAACTATCGCTTTTGGTCACGGTTTTAATATTCACTATGGTCGTGTTAATCCTGCTGCTAATATTAACGTTACTATGATCGCTCCTAAAGCTCCAGGACACACAGTTCGTTCTGAGTTTGTTCGTGGCGGTGGTATTCCTGACCTTATCGCTGTTGGTCAAAACCCTTCAGGTAACACTAAAGAGTTAGCTCTTTCTTATGCATCTGCAATTGGTGGTGGTCGTACTGCTATCATCGAGACAACTTTCAAAGACGAAACTGAAACTGACCTTTTTGGTGAGCAAGCAGTTCTTTGTGGTGGTGTAACTTCTTTAGTTCAAGCTGGATTTGAGACATTAACTGAAGCAGGATATGCTCCTGAGTTAGCTTACTTTGAGTGTCTTCACGAACTTAAACTAATCGTTGACTTAATGTTTGAGGGTGGTATCGCTGATATGCGTTATTCTATCTCTAACACTGCTGAGTATGGTGATTATGTTTCTGGTAAACGTGTTATCAACGACGAGTCTAAGCAAGCAATGCGTGATATCCTTACTGAAATTCAAGATGGTCGTTTTGCAAAAGACTTCATCCTTGAAGGTCAATCAGGTTACCCTCGTATGAACGCTGAGCGTACTAATGATCAAGTGAAGCTTATTACTGTTACTGGTAACAAGCTTCGTGAAATGATGCCTTGGATTTCTTCAGGTAAAATCGTAGACACTAGTAAAAACTAGTCTTTTTCATTTCTTGCATCCATCTTTGAATGATGGATGCAGTCACTTACTTACGTAAGCTCCTTTATCCAAACATCCAAATCTGAACACAATAAATAAAAAATCCACAGTTTTTCGACAACACAACTTTTTTCTCCTTTTTTAATTTTAAATTGCTATACTTCCCTTATGAAAAAAAGAATCTTTGTAACTGCAACTAACACCGATATTGGTAAAACATACACAACTCTCAAACTTTTAGAAAATTATGCTTCTAAGGGTATTAAAGTGGGTGTTATTAAACTCATTGAGACTGGTGTAAAAGATGGTGTGTATCCTGATGGTGATATCCTTCTTCAAAAGCTTCAAGAACTCAATCCTTCATGTGGTGATTTTACAATCTCTGATGTTGTTCCTATCTCTTATGAACTACCAGCTGCACCTTTTATAGCTTCACAGGGTAAAGCACTTGATTTTGGTGTTTTAAATAATGCTATTGACAAGATGGAAGAGGTTTGTGATATTTTGATTATTGAAGGGGCTGGTGGGCTTCTTGTTCCTGTTGATGGAAACTTTATGATGATAGATCTTATCCCATTCTTTAATGCAGTAGGTTTACTTGTAACGCATTGTTCACTTGGTTGTATCAATGATAGTATGCTCTCTCTTGGAGCACTTCAAAGTAGAAATATAGATGCAATGATGGTTTTTAATGAGCGTAAAGAAGATGAAGGTTTTGATATTATTAGTAAACCATACTTTTTAAGTAAAGATATAGAAGTTTTAAAAGTAGATAAAGACATTGACACAATTTGTGATGTCTTGTATAATCTCTAAAATGTTTATAAGACAAAGGAACTAAATGGCACATATGATTCGCACTGATGATTTTACTATACAAGAGATAGAAGCGATATTACTAGATGCGAAAAAGTTTAGTAAGGGTGGTTTTGATAGAATACTCAAAGATAAAATCATTATCACACTTTTCTTTGAAAATTCAACTCGTACCAAAAGTTCTTTTGAAATTGCAGCAAAAAGATTAGGTGCTGAAATAGTTCATCTTAATGTAGCTCAAAGCTCAACTAAAAAAGGTGAAACTCTTGTTGATACAGCCATGAACCTTGATGCGATGGGTCCTCATGCTATCATAGTTCGTCACCAAAATTCGGGCGTGCCAAAAATCCTCTCTAAACATACAAATGCAAGTATCCTAAACGCGGGAGATGGGGCACATGCACATCCTTCTCAAGCACTACTTGACCTCTACACTTTAAGAGAACATTTTGGGAACTTAAAGGGTAAGAAAATAGCAATAGTTGGAGATATAAAAAACTCTAGGGTAGCTAATTCAAATATAGAACTTTTATCACGTTTTGGGATGGAAGTTATTTTAGTTGCACCACCTCATTTCTTACCTAAAACAAGTTTGCGAACTACACATTTCTTAAACGAGATTATAGATGAAGTGGATGCGATAATGAGTTTACGAACACAGACTGAACGTCACTCTTCTCAGAATTATGCATCACTCAAAGATTATGCAAGTGATTTTTGTATCACAGAAGAACTACTCGGTGATAGAGATATTGTCCTACTTCATCCAGGTCCAGTACATAGAAACATAGATATTACTGATGCTCTTTTGGATGATAAACGCTGTAAGGTTTTAGACCAAGTGAGTAATGGTGTAAATATCCGTATGGCAATTTTAAAGAAACTAATCGCCTAAACTCTATGGATGTAGAACTTTTAAATACTCTAGGAAAGCATAGAGAACCTTTTTTATTTATAAGTGACTTTAAGGGTGAAAACACCAAAGTACTTCTTATGAAAGACCTAGTAGATGAAGATATTGAGTATTGTATAAACGAAAACTTTAATTATAAAAAGCACCTCCACTCTTTAAAAACTAAAGCTATAAGTTTTTCAGACTATTCTTTAAAATTTGATAAAATAATAGAGAAAATCAAAGAGGGGAAAACTTATGTCATTAACCTCACTCAAGCTACTCCTGTTGATATAGACTTGTCTTTAAAAGAAGTATTTAAGAACTCAAATGCTCATTATAAACTACGATATAAAGATGAGTTTGTCTGTTTTTCTCCGGAGAAGTTTATACAAATAAATGACGATATGATTCATACTTTTCCAATGAAAGGAACTATTGATAGCTCAATTGATAATGCAGAGGTAAAGATTTTAGAGGATGAAAAAGAGAAAGCAGAACACATAATGATAGTTGACTTACTCAGAAATGACCTCTCTATAGTTTCTAAAAATGTAAAAGTCGATAGGTTTCGTTACATAAGTGAAGTAAACACAGGGGATAAACAACTACTACAAGTAAGCTCAGAAATAAGTGGTGAATTGGACGAAAATTGGCATGAAAATATAGGTAATATCTTAAATGCATTACTTCCTGCAGGAAGTATTAGTGGTGCTCCTAAAAAAAGTACAGTAGAGATTATTGACGAGATTGAAGGATACGATCGTAAATTCTTCAGTGGTGTATTTGGTGTATTTGATGGCAAGAATTTTGATAGTGGAGTTATGATTCGCTTTATAGAAAAAACAGATAAGGGCTACTTTTATAAAAGTGGTGGGGGAATCACTTTAGACAGTGATGTAAGTTTAGAGTATAATGAACTACAAAATAAAATATATTTACCATAATGGAAGACAATGAGAAATAAAATAGACTATCTTACAAGTGGTTGGAATTACAACGAGGATGAGTGTGATTTAAAAAGTAGATTCCAGATGATTAATATAGCTATCATCTTGTCTACTATAGGTCTAATTACAGGTATTATTTCTAATATAGTTAAGAATATATCGGGTTTAATTCCACTAGAGCTTACACTTTTATGTGTGAACATTGTATTATTTATATTACTTCGTTATAAAAGAGAGTCTCTAAAACTAGTCTCTTTAATTGAAACAGCACAGTTTACATTACTTTTTTTAGTTTTAATCTATGTTAGTGAACCTGAGCAACTTAAACACATTTGGATATTTACATATCCACTTCTTTTACTCTATTTTCAAAATGAAAACAATTCTGTATATTGGGTTGTTTTTATGCTTATCATGCTTATTTTAGCCCCTTTACAACCTTTTATTGAAGTTGCCTATTCCCAATTTCAAGTAATTTATATATCAATTGTTTTGATTACTATTAGTACAATTATATATTTCCACCAGAAGAAAATATATGAAGCAAAGAATATAATCAGAAGACAAGTAAGTGAACTTACTAACAAAGATAGGCTTATAACATTACAGTCAAAACAAGCAGTAATGGGTGAAATGATTAGTATGATAGCACACCAATGGAGGCAACCTCTCTCAACTGTAACATTAAGTATAAGCGATTTACAGTTAAAAAAAATGCTAGGTAAAGATATTGATGATGAGTTTATGGATAAAGCCTTACAGGACATTAGTGATACTATAGTGTATCTCTCTGATACTATTGATGATTTTCAAACTTACTTTGCACCAAATAAAGATATGAATGAAGAGAAGGTCTGTGAGATAATAAACCGTGCAGTTAATTTTACAAAAGCACGGATGGATGGTGCTGAAATCTCTTTTAGTTTTGAAGAGTGCACGGATGGTTTAATTCAAACTTACTCAAATGAACTTGTTCAAGTAATCTTAAATATACTCAATAATGCAATCGATGAATTAGTAGAACATAAAAGAGCAAATCCGACAATAATAATAACAATACTAGATAAAAAAAGTAGGTTTGAAATTATTATAGATGATAACGGAAGAGGAGTGCCTTTAGAAGATCTTGAATCCATCTTTGAACCTTACTATAGTACAAAAGGGATGAATGGAACAGGACTTGGCCTCTATATGTCACAAATGATTATGCAAAAACAGTTTAATTCCAAGATTGAAGTTAAAAGCTCAAAAGATGGAACTCAGTTTTGCATACAAGTTCCGAAAAAACTTCTATAATTTATATTTTCTTTGTTATAATAAAATAAAAATAAATAGAAAAGGTATGGAATGTACATAGAAGATTTAAAGTTTTCACTCTGGGCAGATTTTATAGAAAGAGATTATTTAGATAATGAATTTAAAGACTTAATAGATAAAAAAATTATAAATGGTGCAACTTCTAATCCCGCTATCTTTAAAAATGCCATCTTAACTTCTTTGGCATATAAAGAACAACTCAACTCTCTTGGTGATATCTCAGCTAAGGATAAATATGAAGCAGTAGCGATCTATGACATAAAAAAAGCTGCTGATATTTTAAGACCTTTGTATGACGCGAAAGATGATGGTTATGTAAGTATTGAAGTAGACCCTTTCTTTTGTGATGATGCGAATGCAACTATATCAGAGGGAAAGAGGCTTTTTAAAACAATTAACTGTCCAAACATAATGATAAAAGTACCTGCAACAACGGCTGGATATATTGCTATGGAAGAGTTGACTTCTGTTGGTATCCCAGTAAATGCTACACTTGTTTTTAAAAAAGAGCAGGCTATCGCTTGTGCGAATGCTTTTAAACGGGGTGTGTATAAGTACGATAAGATAGTAGATACAGTTATTAGTATTTTTGTATCTCGTATTGATAGAGCACTAGATAAAGAGCTCACTTCAAAGGGTATAGAACCTGCCCTTTGTGGAATTTATAATACGGCTAGTATTTATGCTACATTACAGCAGATGGATATTAAAGGCTGTCGTGCTCTGTTTGCTAGTACTGGTGTTAAAGATGATAGTTTAGCTGCTGATTATTATATAAAAAATCTACTTGCATTTAACACAGTAAATACGGCCCCAGTGGATACAATTATTGCCTTTGCAAAAAATTCTATTACTCAAAATGCTTTACCTATAAAAAAAGAAACTATTGATGCACATTTTAGTAAAATAAAAGAGATAGGTATAAATTTTGAGGCTGTGTTAGACACTCAAATAGAAGAGGGATTAGAAGCCTTTAAAGATGCATTTAAAGAGATACTGGAGTCCATATGAATACAGAAGTTGATGTAAGTAAATTAACATTTGAGCAATTAAAAAAGATACGTATTCATTTAAAGAAAATGATTGAAGTTGGAGGTAGTGACCTTCATATTAAAGCCAATGCAGTTATCCGTGCCCGTATTAATGGGAATATTGTACAGTTTTCTGGTGGAATCTTTTCAAAAGAAGATGCAATGACTTTTGCAAAAGAGTTGCTAAAAGGGCGTTTTGGAGAATTTGTTGAGAAAAAAGAGCTTGACTTAGTCTATCCTTTTGATGAAAACAATCGTTTTCGTGTAAATATTTTTTTTCAGATGGATGGAGTTTCCGCAGTTTTTCGTGTTATTCCTGTGAAAATACCTGCGTTTGATGAGTTACACCTTCCTGATATTATTAAAAGTTTTACTAAAAAAGATAGAGGTTTAGTCCTTGTAACCGGTGTAACTGGTTCCGGAAAATCAACTACATTAGCTGCTATAATCAATGAGATAAACCTTACAAGAAAACAGCATATTATTACTATTGAAGATCCGATTGAGTTTGTGCATAAAGATAGAAACTGTATCATTAACCAACGCTCAGTAGGGCAAGATACACTTTCCTTTGGTTCAGCTCTTCGTGCTGCTCTTCGTGAAGACCCCGATATTATTTTGGTTGGGGAAATGCGTGATAAAGAGACGATTAACCTTGCACTTCATGCAGCAGATACGGGTCACCTTGTATTCTCAACTCTTCACACTATAGACGCTAAAGAGACAATTAACCGGATTATTGGACAGTTTCCATCAGATGAACAAAATCGTATAAGACTTTCTGTAGCAGGAGTAATTCAAGGTATTATTTCTCAGCGTTTAGTTCCAACTATTGATGGGGGAAGACGTGCTGCAATGGAAGTACTTGTACGAACTCCTAGAATAGAAAAACTCATTATGGAAAACCGCGATTACGAGATTAGAGATACTATTGAAGCTGGAAAAGAGCATTATAAATCACAAAGTTTTGATCAGTCAATTTTGGATTTATATAATGATGGAATCATCTCTAAAGAACAGGCTCTCAAAAATGCGACATCAGCATCTGACTTAGAACTTAAAATCAGTGGTCTTAATAGTGGTAAAGCAGGTGATACAATAAGTACAGATGAAAGTATACAGATAACTCACGATGATGAAGACATCTTCGACTTAAAGTAATATTTAAAGCATATATGGGTATAATTTCAACCATTTTTAAACACAAGGAAATAATATGTTAGAAGGTATCGTTAGAGAGAGTATAAACACAGGAGCTACTAAAGCCCTACGTAAAGATGGTTATCTAATTGCAAATATCTACGGAAAAGGTCTTGAGAATATCAATGCTGCATTCAAATCAAATGAGTATATCCGTACTGTTCGTAATAAAGAAACTATAGCATTCCCAGTTACAGTTGCTGGTAAAGAGTTAAATGTAGTTGTTCAAGGCTATGAGTCTCATGCAGTTACAGGAAACTTACTTCATGTTGATTTAATGGTTACACAAACAGGAGTTGAAGCTAAATTCAATATTCCTATAGTAGCAGTTGGTGAAGCACTAGGTCTTAAGAACAAAGGTCTTGTTCACATGGCTAAAGAACGTTTAACTGTTAAATGTACACCAGAAAACTTAATGAACACAATAGAAATTGATGTTACAGAGATGGATACAGGTGCTTCTAAACTAGTACGTGATCTTCCAGAACTTGCAAATATTACAATTGTTGATTCTGATCGTGTTGCTTTAATAAGTATCATTAAAGCAAAATAATTATGTTAATAGTTGGACTAGGCAACCCTGGTTCCGACTATGAACAAACTCGTCATAACATAGGCTTTATGCTTATCGATGAACTCACAAAACGCTTTAATGCAAATAATGTCACCTCTTCTTCTTTTTTAGGTGAAACCTACAAAGCAAAAAATCATTTTTTATTAAAACCACAAACTTTTATGAACCTCTCTGGGGATAGTGTTATTAAAGTGAAAAACTTTTATAAACTTGACAATGTAGTTGTAATACATGATGATTTAGATTTACCATTTGGAAGTCTTCGTTTTAAACTTGGTGGTGGTCATGGTGGCCATAACGGTTTAAAATCTATCGATGCAAATATAGGCAAAGAATATATACGAATACGAATGGGTATAGGAAAACCAGAGCATAAAGGAGAAGTTGCTTCTTATGTTTTAGGAAAATTTACTTTAGAACAAGAAAAATATCTAAAAATATGGATAGATAAAACTTGTGATGCACTTATATATCTTTTAGATCATACAATGCAAGAGACGAGTTCTTTATTCGCACAAAAAGCACAACCACAGCTGGAAGAGTAATGCTAGCATTTAAATACATTGCATTTCACTATCTAAAGTATTTTTTTGTGATTATGACAGCCCTTGTTCTATTTATGGTAGGTTTTGACTATATGGGCAATGCAGAGAGCCTTTCATCCTCCGCAAACCTTATTTTGATTTATCTCGTATATAAAGCATTCTTTGCTATAGATATGCTACTCCCTTTAGCACTTGTATTTGCAATGATTAGTACAAAAATATTTCTTATCCGCTCTAATGCTTTAGTCTCTTTTTTCTCATTAGGTTATTCAAGAGTTGATGTTCTTAGGCCTTTTGTTGTTGTGTCAACTGTAATTATTCTTCTTTTTATCTCGCTTCACTCCTGGTCTAGTTTTGCAAGGGCAGATGAGTTTTCAAATAATATTCGTGAAAACAATCAATACTTAAGCCCCACAAGAGATCTTTTCTTTACATATAAAGGACAGTATGTATACTTCTCAAAAATGCTTCCTCTACAAGAAAAAGCAGAAGATATACGTGTTTTTAGTGTGAAAAATGACTCTTTAAAAGAAGTAATTATTGCTAAAGAAGCAGTATATAGAGATGATTATTGGCTTATAAAAGAGGCAGATATCATCACTAAACCTGATGATTTAAGTTTTACATCAGCTGGAATTGTTGTGACAAAAACAAATGATTTAAAAATTCTTGAAGGATTTCGTCCTAAAATACTAGATCAAGTATATGAGGGGAAGGTAAACTTCACCATTAAAAATGCCATTGATGCAATAGTACTTTTGGAAGAACAAAATATGAATACAAGCAGTATTAAAGGGGCCCTTTATAAGATATTTATATACCCATTTTTTGTGCCGTGTTTGATTGTTATCATCTTCTTTTTTGTCCCTATTAGTGTACGTTTTTTAAATGTTTCTCTTTTTAGTTTTGGGGCGATTTTAGCAACCTTACTGATTTGGGGTGTTTTATTTATGCTTATAGAACTCTCAAACAACAAAACAATTTCAAGTGAAGTAGGGGTGATAGCTCCTGTAATAATACTCTTTTTGATTGCCTTACGGCAGTGGCGAAAATATAGAATGGCTACTTAACGCGAGTATAAGCACATTTTAGATAAAATCACTTAAAAAAGAATTTGGAATTTTTATGATTGATTTTAAAGCAATAACTACTCAGTACAAAACACCTCTTTACATTTATGACTTTGACTATATGACAAAACAATACAATGAACTTAAAGTTGCATTTAAAGGTAGAAAGTCTATCTTAGCTTATGCTGTAAAAGCAAACTCAAACCTTAGTGTTGTTAAACATTTTGCAAAGATGGGCAGTGGTGCTGATTGTGTTTCTATTGGTGAAGTTAGACGTGCATTTATGGCAGGTGTTCCCGCATATAGAATCATCTTTTCAGGTGTTGGAAAAACTGATGATGAGATTCGTGAAGCGATACAAAAAGATATACTCTACATCAATGTTGAAAGTGAAGCTGAACTTGGCCGTGTAGAACTTATAGCAAAAAAGTTAGGAAAAGTTTCTCGTATCAGTATTAGAGTAAATCCAAATATAGATCCAAAAACTCACCCGTACATCTCAACTGGTCTACATGACAATAAGTTTGGTGTAGATTTAAGTTCAGCGAAGCGTATGTATATTAAAGCGAATAATTCTGAGTCTTTAGATCCAGTAGGTATTCATTTTCACATTGGTTCTCAACTTACAGAACTTGATCCTATTCGTGAGTCAGCTGAAATAGTTGCTGACTTAGTCCGTTCTTTATCGGGTATCAACATAGAACTTAAGTTCTTTGATATTGGTGGTGGACTAGGAATCAAATATGATAATGAAACTACAATCAAACCTTATGATTATGCACAGGCAATTCTAGGATGCTTGAATGCACTTGACCTGACTATACTCTGTGAACCAGGGCGCTTTTTAACTGCAAACGCTGGTTATTTTGTAAGTAAAGTACTCTATGAAAAGCAAAATGGTGATAAGAAATTTGTAGTCATTGATGGTGCTATGAATGACCTTCTTCGTCCAGCTCTTTATAGTGCTTACCATAAGATAGATGTTATAACAGACTCAAAAGAAAAGACTCGTCCTGTAGATATTGTTGGGCCAGTATGTGAGAGTGGGGACTTTTTTGCAAAAGATTATCCACTACCTCCATTAGCACATAATGATTTAGTGATAGTTAATAGTGCTGGTGCTTATGGTTTTGGTATGGGTAGTAACTATAATACTCGTGGTCGTAGTGCTGAAGTTGCATTAGAAAATGGTGTGATTAGACTTATCCGTAGACGTGAGACATTTGAAGATTTGATTGCGTTAGAGACTGAGTTCTTAGAAAAATAGGGGCAATATTTGTACTTCATAGATGTTCAAGGTACTTTAATCAGTGATATCGATAAATCCCCAATAGAGGGGAGTATCAAATTTATAACACATTTAAATAATCAGAATATTCCATATATGATAGTTACAAACAACACAAAAAAAGCTTCTTATGATTTTTATGAGTATCTTCTCTCTATAGGTTTTGAGTTTTCTTACGAGAAATATATTGACCCCTTGATGCTTTTATCAACACGAGTAGATAAAAGTAGTGTTGCGGCTTATGGGTCACCTGAATTTTTAAAGACTTTAATAAGCATGGGATATCAGCAAGATTTTACAAATCCCAAAACACTACTTGTAGCAACTAAAGAAGATTTTAATTCGAATGAATATGCTCAAATGATAGACTTTTTACTTGGGGGTACTTCACTTGTAGGAATGCATGAGACATCAATCTATGCAAAAAACAATAAACGCTACCCCGGTGTTGGAGCAGTACTGAAACTTTTAGAATTTGCTACGAGTGTTCCTTATGATGTTGTGGGAAAACCAAGTACGGCTTTTTATGCACAAGCACTGATAAAGTTACAAGAACAAGATGAAAATGCTAAGTATGAATCTATTACTATGATTAGTGATGATGTTAAGGGTGACCTTGGTGGTGCTAAAGAGCTTGGTATGAGGACTATTTTTGTAACAAGTGGTAAGTATAAAACAGCACAAGAGATAGTTCCCCTCTTAGACGAAAATTTAAAACCAGACCTAGTATATAAAAATATGCAAGAGATAATGGAGAAAATATGAAAGCGAGAAGCGACTGGCAGACTTTAGAAGATTGTAGAGATGCGATAGATGCAATAGATACTGAAATTTTAACACTTTTAAATAAGCGTATGAATGTAGTGCATAGAGTTGGTGAGATTAAAAGTGATACCGGTGGTGCTATTTATAGACCTGAGCGTGAAAAGGCCATCATCTCTCGTCTTACTGGTATAAGTGAGTCAGAAGAGGGTCTTTTAAATGCAAATGCAATTGAAGCTATCTTTTTAGAAATTTTTGCAGTTTCTCGTAACCTTGAACTTCCTGAACGCATTGCTTACCTAGGACCTGTGGGAAGTTTTACACATCAAGCAGCTGAGAGTCGTTTTGGTGCTATGAGTGATTATATGTCACTTAATTCTATTGAGGCGGTATTTAAAACCTTAGAGAATAAGAGTGCGAAGTTTGGTGTTGTTCCAATTGAAAACTCACGAGATGGAATCGTTGGTGAAACATTGGACCTTCTCTCCAAATCAAGTGTAAAAATAGTCGCTGAACTTTATATGCCTATTCACATGGCATTTGCAACAAAAGCACATAAACTTGAAGACATAAATAAAATATACTCAAAAGATAAAGGTTTTGGTCAGACAAGAGAATTCTTGAGTGAACATGGTTTTGATAATGTTGAGCAAATTCCTGTTGAGTCAACAGCAAAGGCTGCAATACTAGCAGCTAAGGATGAAAACTCAGCTGCTATTTGTTCTCATATAGCAGCAAAACTATATGGTGTGCCTGCTATGTTTGAGAACATTGAAGATGAAGCAGATAATGCGACCCGTTTTGTAATCCTGAGTGATTTTAAAAATGGGGTGAGCGGTGATGACAAAACTTCAATACTAGTTCGTTTAACAGGTGCACTTGAAGCAGGAGCACTTGTAGGATTCTTGCAAGACTTTGATGCTGAGGATATAAATCTTAGTAAGATTGAATCTAGACCATCAAAAGATAAAGATGGTGGTTTTGACTACTGGTTTTATATAGACTTTTATGGTCATATTGATGAAGAAAAAATCCAAAATGTACTGAGAAAACACTCAAATGAAGTGACTTGGTTAGGATCTTATGTAAAGGGTGAGAGTTAAAAATGAAATTTAATAAAAAACTAGAAAATATAAAAACATACGAAGCCGGTAAACCAATAGAGTTAGTTGTTCGTGAGTTTGGAATAAAGCCAAAAGATATAGTGAAGTTAGCTTCCAATGAGAACCCTTATGGTTGTGCACCTAAAGTAAAAGAGGCCGTAACTAAGATAGTCTCTAATATGGCACTCTACCCTGATGATAGTATGAGAAAACTCAAAAATGCTTTAACAGCTAGATTTGAGATAAAAGAAGAGAATTTAATTATCGGAAGTGGAAGTGATCAGGTTATAGAATTTATCATGCATGCTAAAGCTAATGCTTCCTCGAAAATACTTATAAACTCTGTTACTTTCGCTATGTATGAAATTTATGCAAAACACATAGGTGCTGAGATAATTAGAACAACTTCACAAGAACATAATTTAGATGAGTTTTACTCCTTGTATAAAAGTGAAAAACCAGATGTGATTTTTCTCTGTACTCCAAACAATCCAACAGGTGATGCTATAGATGCAAAAGCGATGATGGACTTTATCGCAAAAATAGATGAAGACACTTTAGTTGTAGTTGATGGTGCTTATATGGAGTATGCAGCATTTAAAGATGAAAAGAAATATATTTCACCAAAAGAGCTTATAGAGAAGTTTTCTAATGTAATCTATTTAGGAACTTTTTCTAAGGCTTATGGTCTTGGAGGTATGAGAGTTGGATATGGAATAAGTAGTGCAAAAATTATAAAAGAATTACATAAACTTCGCCCTCCATTTAATATTACTACACTTTCTCTTGAAGCAGCATCTGTGGCGGTAGAAGAGAAAGAGTTTGTAAATAATTGTATCGCTTTATGCTTTAGCGAGATGAAACGTTACGAAGAGTTTGCAACTAAGCAAAAAATAGATATAATAGAGAGTTATACAAATTTTGTTACTTTATGTCTAAATAAAAACAGTAGTTCTACACAAATCTCTGATGCATTACTGCGTCAAGGAATGATAGTGAGAGACTTAAGTGGTTATGGCATGAATGCTTTGCGTGTAACAGTAGGAACACCAGAACAAAATAGTCGTTTCTTTGAATTGACGGCAGAGTTACTATAAAAATTATGCGGGAAATTAATGGACTTTAAGGTACTTTTTTCACAACTGGTTATTCTTTACGATAAGTTAACCAAAGAACAAAAAATGATTGTAGCAGCTGCTATTATTGGTATTGTTAGTTTCTTAATTTTCTTAGTTGTTTTTACATCAACAAAAAATACAAAAGATTCTTATGAAGTTCTTTTTGATTCTCTTAGTTCTAGTGATGCTGCAAAAGTTGTTGCACAACTTGAAAAAGATGGAGTGCCATATAAACTTGAAGCAAATAATATCATTAAAGTTCCTAAAGGTGTTGTTTATAAAGAAAGAATAAATATCGCCTCTTTGGGTATTCCTAAGGATACAGGTGTTGGTTTTGAACTTTTTGATAAACAAGAGTTTGGAGCAACTTCATTTGATCAAAAGATTAAACATCTTCGTGCCCTAGAGGGCGAACTCTCCCGTACTATTAATGCACTTGCCCCTATTGAGAGTGCAACTGTTAGTTTAGCTCTTCCTAAAAATACCTTATTCGTTTCAAAACAGATAGACCCTACTGCATCGGTTATGGTTGTTGTGAGCGAAGGCAGAAGTCTCTCCTCAAAACAGATAAGAGGAATCAAAAACCTTGTAGCAGCAGCAGTACCTAAGCTTAAATCATCGAATGTAATGCTTGTAAGTAGTGATGGTAATACTCTTGGTGATGAAGATGAAATGGCTCAGATGGGTGAGCTTTCATTAGTGCAACAACGTTATAAACTCAAAGAAGAGAAAAAGCGTCAGAGAAAAATTCTTGATGTTATCTCTCCTTTTGTTGGTGGCACTGAAAAAGTAGTAGCTCAGGTGACAATAGAGTTTGATTTTTCTATCAAAAATTCTACGAGTGAAACATACGATCCTGAAAATGTTGTCAGAAGCGAGCAGGTGAGTGAAGAGAAACGAACAGGAAGTAAACCTTCACAAGTAGGTGGTGTACCTGGAACTGTTAGTAATATTGGTCCAGTAAAAGGACTTAGTAGTAATCAGACAAGTGAAGAGTATGTTAAAAACTCTGGAACTACAAATTATGAAGTAGGAAAAACTGTTAGTACTACAAAAAGTCAATTTGCAAGAATCAAAAGAATTACTGCAGCAGTGGTTGTAGATGGTAAGTATAAGGCTTCACTTGATGCAAATGGCGAAGTTACAGAAAAAATAGAATATGTTGCCCTTAATGAGACAGATATTAATGCACTCTCTTCTTTAGTAAGTCGTGCAATTGGTATTAATGAAAATCGCGGGGATCAAATAACAGTACAAAACCTTCAGTTTGATAGAATCAAAACTGCACCATCTATAGATGGTGTAACTCAAAGTAAAATGTTTATAGCCACTTACTTGGCTCCTTTTTCGGGTGCATTTAAGTATCTATTTGTACTTTTACTATTACTTATTCTCTACAAAAAAGTTATCTCACCTTTCGCAGATAGAATGCTTGAAATATCAAGAGAGGAAGATAGTCTTAAGGCACCTCTTCTTGACATAGAAGACGATGAAGAAGAAGACTTAGTTGAAAAAGTACAACAGATGCGTAAAAAAGTTGAAGACCAACTAGGTGTTGGCGAGAATTTTAACGAAGATGAACTTAAGTATGAAGTTATCTTAGATAAGGTAAGAGCTATGGCTGATGAAGCACCTGAAGATATCGCTTCATTACTTCAAGCACTTCTAAGTGAAGAGGCAGATGCAAATCTTCCTAGAGTTGGATAAGGAGAATAAATGGCAGCTTTAACACAACAACAGCGTGCAGTATTTGATGAGATGAACATGGCTGAAAAAATTGCAATCTTATTACTTCAGCTTGGAGAGGATACAACTGCGGGTATATTCTCAGCTATGAGTGTTGAAAATATAACTGAAATATCAAAATATATTGCAACAAATACAACTGTTGATAGAGGTGTTGCTACTGCAATCCTTGAAGAGTTTCATGCAATTTTCCAATCAGGACAGTATCTTACAAATGGTGGTCTTGAGTATGCAAGAGAACTTCTTTATAGAACACTAGGTCCAGAAGAAGCAAAAAAAGTTCTTGATAAACTGAGTAAAAATATGCAAGATACACAGAATTTTGCATATCTCTCAAAAATAAAACCACAACAACTTTCAGACTTTATTCAGCACGAGCACCCACAAACTATTGCACTTATTTTAGCACATATGGATGCAACTGAAGCCGCAGACACTTTACAGTATTTTCCAGATGAATTGAGAAGTGAAGTTGCTATGCGTATGGCAAGACTTGGTGACATATCACCATCAGTTATAAAGCGTGTCTCAGCAGTTCTTGAATCCAAGCTTGAATCGCTAGCTTCGTACAAGGTGGAAGTTGGTGGTCCACGTGCTGTGGCAGATGTCTTTAACAGACTTGGTGCTAAAAGCTCTAAATCAACTCTTGCTACTATTGAGCAGGTGGATGAAGAGTTAGCATCACTTATTAAAGAGATGATGTTTACTTTTGAAGATATAGTAGGTCTTGATAAAGCTGCAATTACAGAGACACTTAAAGCCGTTGATAAGGGTGAGCTAATGCTAGCGCTTAAATCTTCACCAGAAGAGTTAAAAGAGAAGTTCTTCTCGGCTATGAGTGAACGTGCTCGTGATGCCTTTGAAGAAGAGATGCAGTTCCTTGGTGCTGTTAAAATGAAAGATGTTGAAACAGCACAAAGAAAAATTGTTGAAGCTGTGAATAGTCTTGCTGAGTCTGGTGCTATCCAGATGGGCTCAACAGAAGAGATGATTGAGTAATATATGGCACATGTAATTAGAGAAGATAACCTAGCTAAACACAATGTAAACAAGTATAATTTTAAAGTTATATCTAGTGGAAATGAAAATGAAAATGAAAATGAAAATGTCTCGACTGTTGGCGAAGAACTTACACCACGAGCTAAAATTAAAGATGTAGATTCAAGTGCTTTGAGTAGTAGTTCAAAAGAGTCTCTCATTGAATCTTTAATGCAAAAAACAGATGAAATGTCATCAAATTTTATCAAGTTACAGATGAGGCTAGAGCAAAAAGAAGAAGAGTATGAACTTTCACTAAGAAAAGCTAAAGAAGAAGCTTTTGCAGAGGGAATAGAAGCTGGAATAGCTAAAGTACAAGAAGATGTGAGTAAAAATTCATCTAAGAGTATGGAACTTTTTGCTAGTTCAGTAAAAAAACTTGAAGTGAGTGCTAATGAGTTTGAAGTATCACTAGAAGGTATAAAAAAAGAGTTAATTACAGCTGCTTTAGATATATCCAAAGAGGTTATTAAAGTAGAAATAGGTGTTAGTGCAAATGAAATTGCAAAAGTACTCTCAGATGAGTTACTTAAAGATTTACAAAGTGCCTCAAAGGTTACATTGAAAGTAAATCCAAACAACCATGGTGTAATTTCAGAACATGTTGGTAAACTAGAACATGTAAGTGTAGTGAGCGATAGTGCTATAAGTGAAGGCGGAGTTATAGTACTCAGTGATGCAGGTAATATTGACTCACAAATTACTAAAAGATTTGAGAGGGTAAGGCGCGCAGCTTTAAGTGAATAAACGAATGAATATAAAAGATAAAAATACAAAAGAATTAGAAGTAGTATGTCAAGATATAAGAGATGAAATACTAAGAGTTGTAAGTAAAAATGGTGGACACCTGAGTTCAACTCTTGGTGCTACAGAGCTGATAGTCGCAATGCATAAAGTGTTTGACATCAAAAAAGATCCCTTTATCTTTGATGTGAGTCATCAATCATATGCACATAAACTCTTAACAGGTAGATGGGAGGAGTTTGATACTTTGCGTGAGTTTAATGGTTTATGTGCTATCTCTTTAGGTGTTGGTGCAGCGAAGGCTATAGCTATAAAAGGTGAGCAAGAGAGTCGTATCCCGGTTGTAATGATTGGTGATGGTTCTATGACTGCAGGTATGGTATATGAAGCCCTTAATGAGTTAGGTGATAGAAAATACCCTATGGTAATTATTTTAAATGATAATGAAATGAGTATTGCTAAACCTATTGGAGCGATAAGTAGGATGTTATCATCGGCTATGGCTTCACCTTTTTACCAGCGTTTTAAAAAAACAACAGAGAGTTTTGTTGATAACTTTGGAGAGGGTGCACATTACATAGCTAAACGTATGGAAGAGTCTCTTAAACTTATCACACCGGGACTTATGTTTGAAGAGATGGGTATTAATTATATTGGTCCTGTTGATGGACACAATTTAGAGCAACTTATAGATATCTTAGAGACTGCAAAAAATATGGGACAGCCTGTTATAGTTCATGCACAAACACTTAAAGGTAAAGGTTATGCTATTGCTGAGGGTAAAGAAGAAAAATGGCATGGTGTAGGTCCTTTTGATTTAGAAAGTGGTTCAAGTGCTAAAAAAAGTACAGATAAAAGTGCTACCCAGATTTATACAGAAGCACTTCTAAAGTTATGTGAAACAAATGACAAAATAGTTGGGGCAACTGCTGCAATGCCAACAGGAACAGGACTTACTAGACTCCTTGAGAAGTATCCAAATAGATTTTGGGATGTAGCAATTGCCGAACAGCATGCTGTAACTTCAATGAGTGCTTTAGCGAAGGAAGGTTTCAAACCATTTTGTACTATTTACTCTACTTTTTTACAACGTGGTTTTGACCAAGTTATTCATGATACATGTCTTATGGACTTACCAGTTGTTTTTGCACTTGACCGTGCTGGAATTGTTGGTGAAGATGGGGAGACACATCAGGGTGCTTTTGATATTAGCTTTTTACGAGCTATTCCAAACATGACACTCTTTGCTCCTCGGGATGAAAAAAGTTTTCATTATGCCATGAAGTTTGCTTCGGAGTATGAACACCCATGCTCACTTCGTTACCCAAGAGGGTCTTTTAAAAAGACTTCTTTAGTTGGGGCGACTGAGTTCGAGTTAGGAAAGTCTCAACTACTGCAATCAAGTGAGAGTGATACTCTTCTTATCGGATATGGTCAAGGTGTTGGACGAGCTTATGAAACAGCAGAACTCCTTGATGAAAAAGTAAGTATCTTAGACCTGCGTTTTGTTAAACCACTAGATGAAGGCATGCTTAGAAAGATGGCAAAAGAGCATAAAAAATGGTTCATATTTTCAGATAGTGCAAAAATGGGTGGTGTAGGTTCTGCTATCTTAGAATTTTTAGCAAAAGAGAAAATCTTAGATGTCCAAGTTACTAGTTTTGAGTATGAAGACTGTTTCATTACACATGGAAATACTACACTTATAGAAGAGTCACTAGGAATCCTTCCAAGACAACTTGCTGAAAAAATTAAAGGTTAATACTTTAGTAAAACACTATGTTTACTTGACTTTGAAACTCTAACTTACTATTATTACATAAATTAAATAATAAAGGTAAGTTATGAATAATAAGTCTTGTCCAATTTCTCTAGTCTCCGTTGATTCAAATATCGCTAGAATTAATGCATTTTATACAGGAATGCTAATTATTGTATATGTACTTACACTACAAGTTCCTATTTTATACTTTTTAATTCTTGATTTTTCAACAAGACTTTTTTATAAACGTGAGTATAGTTTTCTTTTCATACTCTCATCTGCAACAAAAGATATTTTGAAATTAAAATCAAAAAAAGTTGATGCGGCTCCAAAAAGATTAGCTAATTATTTTGGACTTATATTCGCAGTCCTCATTACAGTAACTACTCTTTTAGAACTGACAAGTATTATGTATATATTGATTATCGTTCTTTTAGTCTGTATCTTTTTAGAAGTTGCATTTAACTACTGTTTAGGTTGTGAAATTTATCATCTTTATAAGAGATTTTTGAGCTAAATGGTTAGTATTTCTACTAAGGGTATTTATGGTGTGGCCGCTATGCATGCTCTTTATAAGTCTCCAAATGCAAAACTCATGCAGATAAAAGAGATAGCAGCTATGACTCAAATCTCACATGGTTACCTTGAACAAATCCTCTCAAGTTTGAAAAAAAGTTCTTTAGTAGTAAGTATTCGAGGTGTCAACGGTGGTTATAAGTTAGCACGTGATGCTGGGGAAATCATAGTTTTAGATATAGTTGAAGCACTTGAAGGAAAACTCTTTGTGCCAAGTGAAAATGTAGGTGCTAGTGTAGTTTTAGATTCCTTTTGGGCTGATATGCAAGAACAGACTCGTAGGGTATTTAGTATAAAACTTTGTGATCTTGATAAGTCCTATCAAACTTTCTTTTATGAGATTTAAGAGTTAACGATTGACGAAAGAGTAAATTTAACTGTGTATCCAGATAGATAGGTTTAAAAGCTGATTCCATAGTATGAAATGAGCCTTTAGATTTAGTCTTTTTTTACTTGTTCTTGCTTTAGTAGAACTTTGCTTTCTTTTTCTTAAAAAGTTAAAACTTTACCATAAATATATTCCTATATTCACCTGGTGACAATCCTGTTTTCTTTTTAAAAAGACGTCTAAATGAAGGTATATCTTCATACCCAATATTAAAAGTGATTTGCTCAATGCTTTTTTGACTATTTATAAGTAACTCTTTTGCCATCTGAACCCTAATGTTTTGTAAATATTTAGTTGGTAGTATACCAATCTTTTTTTTAAAAATTCTCATTAATGTACGTTCACTAACATGCATCTGTTTTGCAAGGATTGCAAGTGTCAAGACTTGATTAATATTAATTTTTATCCAAGCAAGAAGCTCTTTTAGCTCTGGTTCTAATTCTGTACTCAAACTGGCAAGATTTTTATAATGCTTTTGGGATGTTCTTCCTGCATCTACGACTAAAAAGTTCGCACATTCATATGCCACCAATATAGAGAAGTATTTGCGTATTAAATACAAAGATAAATCTAAATAGGCACTAATACCACCCGCAGTTATAATATTTTTATCTTCTATTACTATTCTATCAATATCTAAAAGTACAAGAGGAAAAGTGTCTAAAATATTTTGTTCTATACTCCAATGTGTAGTTGCTTTTATATTATCCAATAATCCAACAGAGGCAAGAACATATGTTCCAACACAAACAGAGCAAATATAACTTCCTTTTGCATACATAAGGTTTAACCATGTATTTAATGTTTTGGATACTTTAATATCACGTACATCAGAAATAATAGGTGGAATAATTATGACATCAAAATTTTGTTTTAAATCCAAGCTTGTTGTCTTTAATGGAACATTTGATTGAAAATTTACAATAGATTCTTTTTCTTGAACAATCTGTACACTAAATAAACGAGATTTATCTGCTATACAAAAAGTATTGGCTATATGAAAAACATCTTGAATACCCAGAATAGAAGATACAAGAGCATTAGGTAGATTAATTATAGCAACACTTATAGGTGCCGTAGATGTTAATATTTGAAAACCTTGATTCATATTTCCCTCATTGTCAGTTTTAGCATCTAAGATGTCATAAATAACACTAGTGTAGTATATCATTTTATGGAATAATCAAATTCAATTTAAAGTATAAAGACAAGGAATATAATGGAATATTTAGATACACCATATACAAAAGATGAGTTAAGTAGTGAGTATTTCTTAAAAAATGTTAATTTTTTAGAAAAGATAGAAAAAGAGATGCTTGGACATGAAGTTTTTGATCATCCCTTTTTGATTAAATTTTCAAATAATGAGTATACAGAAGAGGGATCAAAATTTATATTGAGCCAATTTTGGAAAATTGTTATGCCATTTACAGCAGCAATTTGTAAGCTAATGGGAAATGCACCTGACATAAAAAGTAGATTTATGTTAATGGACAACCTTTATGAAGAAATGGGCGGAGATAATATCAATGTTTGTCACCCATTCTTGTATATAAAGATGTTAGAATCAATTGGTATCTCAAAAATAGATTTAGATTTACAAGACACTATATCAAGTATTAGAATACTAAATGATGCAATTTTTGATGCTGTTGAGAACAAATCATTTGCAGTAGGGTGTGCATGGCTTGGCTATGGTGGGGAGTTGACTATTCCAAATAATTTTTCTTATTTAGTAACTGGTATTAAGGCTTCTTTTGGAGATAAAGTGGATATGGAATTCTGGGGAAGACATGGTGAGCGAGATCAAGAACACAGTAATGATGCAACAACAGTATTAGCTATGAATACAAATGATGGAGAATATTCCGAATTAAAACAGTCAGTGATAGACTCATTAAACATACGTCATCAAATTTGGAATGAACTTGAAGAAATCTGTGACAGTAAGTACCTCAAAATAAATGATAAAAATACTTTTAATAGTACAGTAGTTACAGGTAATGAAAAAGAATATTTAAGTAGTGAACATAAAGTACTAAGTGAATATTATAAAGCTTTGAATTCTGCAAATATCAGCATGATGGAAGAAAACTGGAGTAAAGAAGAATCAGCTACATTCACTAGCCCTTTAGGAGGTATAGTTCGAACACATAGCGATATTATCAGTTCACATGATGAGCTCTTCAGCTCACCTATTTGTATTGATGTGGAATATTATGATATTGATATTAACACTATGAATAATGGCTTTATTGCAGTGGGACGAGAACGAGGAACAATGAAAATTCTTGAGAATACTTACGAGGTTTCTTTTAGAACATCCAGAGTTTTTATTAAAGAAGATGGTAAATTAAAACAAATTCATCATCATGGTTCTTTTGATGATTTAAACATGCAAAATGAAATCATGCAATCTCTTGCTTCTCTATGATTAATGTATAAAATTATTTATTTATTAGCTGCTTTATTGCCCATGGTAGCATCTGCTAATACAATTTTTATAAATGCTAGTATTTATACTGTGAATAAAAATAAGCCTTGGGTAAAGGCTGTCGTGATAGATAATAAAAAAATAAACTATGTTGGCACGACAAAAAAAGCATTAACTTATAAATTAAAAAATACTAAAATAATTGACTTAAAGGGTCAGTTCATGATGCCTGGCATAATTGATGCGCATACCCATATAGCCATCGCTGCCTTACTTCTGAACCAAGGTATTGCCATCCAAAATAAGGGTAAGAGTCAAATATTACAACAAATAGCACAGTATGCTAAAGAACATCCAGAAGAAGACGTTGTGAGTGGCTTTGGATTTTATCCTTTAGCATTAGGTACAAATGGACCAACTGTAGAACAATTAGATGCAATACTTCCAAATAAAAAAGTTTTTTTTATCTCTAACAATGGACACAGTGCTTGGGTAAATACTAAAACACTTCATTATCTTGGGCTTTCATCCAGTACAAAAGATCCCTTATCTGGAATTCATTATTATATGAGAGATACCAATGGTTCATTAACAGGATTTTTAGTTGAAGGTGAGGCATTGTGGCCACATTTTAAAAAAATGAACATTGCTACTCCCAAACGCTTTTACAAAAGTTTAAAATCTTTTCTGCCTACCCTTTCTCGGTTGAAGAAAATGCTTTTTTAGCACTAGATAAGCTCGAAAAAGAAAATCTTTTACATGTACGATATTTTGCTTCACATTACATAGTGAGTGAAAGAGATGCTCAAGATAGTGTCAAAGAATATAAAAGATTAAAGCATTTGTACACTACACCATTATTGAACATAAGTGCCGTTAAATTTTCCAATGACAATTCAAGTAATGACGATTTTGCTATACAATTTGATAGCAAAAAGCTGAGAAAATATATAGGCCCTTTACTTGCTAATAATATAAATATAATGATACACACTTCGCAAGATAAAAGTGTTCACCAGGCTCTTGACGCTATTGAAAATCTTAAGAAAAAACATCCAAGATCTACAAGTAAAATCACTCTAGCTCATGTAAATATGGTAAGAGAAAAAGATTTTAATCGCATGAAGAATCTTGGAATTATTGCAAATATTCAACCTTTTAATGCTGCCGGAGATGGTTACTATGAATACAAATACATGTTGTTTGAAGCATGGGAAAAAAAACTTGTTCGGTTTAAAACATTTTTTGATAATAATATTACTGTATCGGCATCTAGTGATTTTCCTGCATGTAATATATCATACAGCAAGTGTTCCCCTTTTTTAAATATGGAAATTGCAGTGACTCGTCAGCAGGTTGGAACCTCTGTTGATGCACCTATTCTTTCAAGTACACAAGAAAAACTTAGCATAGAACAAATTATACAAGCCTATACACTTAATGCAGCATATCAATTAGGTATGGAACAAAACCTTGGTTCTATAGAAGTTGGAAAATATGCAGATTTGATAGTGTTAAATCAAAATTTATTAGATATTAATTCTAAAAAAATACATAAAACCATTGTGAAAATGACAATAATGAACGGAGAAATAGTTTATGAAAAACAGTAAAAAAACTTTCAACAGAGGGTACCACACGATTTATGAAGAAGACAAATTAACCTTTGGTTTATTTATGCCTATAGAAGCCTTTTCTAAAGATATTCCTACTATGGATAAGCAAGTTGAACTCGCTATTCGAGCCGAAGAGTTAGGATTTAAAGGCTTGTGGTTTAGAGATATACCATTACGCGATCCTAATTTTGGTGATGTAGGTCAAATATTTGACCCTTTTGTATATATGGCATATATTGCTTCAAAAACATCTACAATAACCTTGGCAACAGGTAGTGTAGTTTTACCCTTGCATCATCCTATAGATATTGCAAAAGCAGCTGCATCAGTTGATGTCTTATCTAAAGGAAGGGTTGTTTTAGGTACAGCAGCAGGTGATAGACCTTTGGAGTTTCCAGCTTACGGTATTGATTATGATAGTCGAGAAAGCAGATATAGAGAAACTATAGAATATATGAAGTCGTTATTTTCAAACTATTTTCCATTAATACGAAGTAATTTAGGTGAAATGATTAATAGCGATATGTTACCAAAACCATATGAATCAAACATAGCTATGATGACAACTGCTTATGCCTTACAATCACAAGAGTGGATAGCCAAAAACAGCGATGGGTGGATAAATTTTCCTCAACCTATAGAACGCTTGGAAAAAACACTAAAACAATGGAGAGTCCTTACAAAACCTTATGGTTTTAAACCTTACACACTAGGTTTAATGCTTGATTTATTGGAAGATGATGAAGCAGGTCCTTATGCTATACACTTAGGCTTCTCTTCGGGTAAAAAATACTTGATTTCTTATCTAACTAAAATAAGAGAACTGGGTGTTAATCATATTATTTTTTATTTAAAGTTGAGTAAAAGACCTGCCAATGAGGTGATAGAAGAATTAGGGAAGGATATACTCCCTTTTATCTAATTAGATTCTCTTGAGTTTCTTTATCTTAATACATCGACAATGTAGCCTAAGAGCTGAGATGAGTGTTAACTTAAACAAATAATTCCAGCAAATCTACCATCATTTTTATTTACACGATATGAAAAATATTTGTTATTGTTACAGCAGGTACACTCATTCTGAAACTCTATATTTTTACTAGGTATATGTTCATTAGAGAGCTGTTCTTTTAGGATGGCGGATATATTTAAGTAGTAAGAGTCTTTGCGTTTAGCGATAGCAAATCCAAGATTTAGGTTTATCGCTTCTTGGACAACTTCCTCCCCAACCTCATAACAACAACTTTTTATGCTTGCACCAATGCTTACAAAGATGTCATCTGGATGTGAATCAAAATCTTCTGTAAAACTATCAAGTGTAGTTTGGATTATATTTCCAAATGCTCCTGCTCGACCTGCATGAACAACAGCTATAACTTCTTTTTTAGAGTCATAAAATAGTAGAGGTGAGCAGTCTGCTACCATGACCATAAGTGGAACATTCTTTTTGTTAGTTATAAGTGCATCACAAGTAGGGGGATTTAAAAAAGTATCATTTACATCTACAACTTTGACAAGAGTCGAATGTATTTGTTTCATATGAACTAAGGTATTTACATCATATTTTAACTCTTCAGCTAAAGTTTTATGGTTTAAAATAACTTTATATTTGTCATCATTAACATGAAAAGCAATATTACCATTATCCTTAGTTGTAAAACCCTGTGTGAGTTTTGAAAATTGTTTTAATAAGTTACTTTGAATAATTTGCATATAATCATTATATCAAACTAAAAGGTAGATATTTGAGTAAACTAAGTAAATATACTGTTTCACTAGATGGTGAAAGTGTAACTACCAAGCGTTTGGAAATACAAGAGTATTTTAATAATACAACTAGCTTATTTGAAAAAATTTTTGAGATTTTAAAAGATGACACAGTTTTTTATGAGAAGTCAGAAATCACACGTCATCCAATGATATTTTATTTTGGTCATACTGCTACATTTTTTATAAATAAACTTATGACTATGAAAATCATAAACGAAAGAATTAATCCAGACTACGAATCTGTTTTTGCCGTTGGTGTTGATGAAATGTCTTGGGATGAGATGGAGGAGAGTAAATATAACTGGCCTTCAGTAGACGAAGTTCGTGTGTATAGACAAAAAGTGAATACTCTAGTAAATGAACTTATTATGGAATTACCATTAACACTTCCAATTACAAAAGAGTCTCCTATGTGGGTAGTTTTGATGGGAATTGAGCATGAGCGAATTCATCTTGAGACTTCTTTAGTGCTGCACCGTCAAATGCCAATAGAACTTGTAAAAGATGTAGAAGAGTTTAAAGTGTGTGAGCATAGTGGCGATGCACCACAAAACTCGATGGTGGAGATAAACGCAGCCGAGATACAACTCGGTGTTAATAATTCACATTCAGTATATAGCTGGGATAATGAGTATGGTGTTTACAAAGAGAGTGTAGAGAGTTTTAAGGCTGCAAAATACCTTGTGAGTAATGGAGAATATCTCTCCTTTGTTACAGATGGTGGTTATGAAAATGAAGAGTTTTGGGATGATGAAGGTAAAGAGTTTTTAAAAAACACTCAAGCTTTACACCCATCATTTTGGATCAAAGAAAATAATATCTATAAGTACAGAACATTAACTAGCATTATAGATATGCCACAAGATTGGCCGGTAGATGTAAATGCACTTGAAGC
>FPHF01000067.1_pt1 | contig 50298 bp, 51 predicted proteins | sample 1057241 | NCBI WGS metagenome assembly FPHF01 (sample SAMEA4473298, study PRJEB15554) | hydrothermal vent metagenome | biome: marine basaltic hydrothermal vent biome; feature: marine hydrothermal vent; material: water | place: Pacific Ocean | collected 2011-06-14/2011-07-23 | depth 1709 m | reverse complement strand
ATCCTATAAAAAACACTAGTATAATATTTAAAGTTACTATAGTAAAAGGTGCCAACAATCCTTATTTGCCTCCGGTTTCTTACTCATACATAAATGTTGCAGGTCATGCCCATGGAAAAGCTTTAGGTGCATTAGGTACTGCACATTATTTTGATGACACATATAACCCATCTAATGATATTTTTGGCTATGTAGTTTTAAACTTGTATAACAATCCGGGGACAGCATACTAATTACTAGTGCACCAGTAAAACTTGGGAACTAATCTTGAGTGTGATATAATTCTTTTAATATTTAATATTTTACATTAGGAATTTATCACATGCAATTTTCTGCACCTCTCAAATCAAACTCAAAAAAAGTAATGTTACTCGGTTCAGGTGAACTTGGAAAAGAAGTAGCTATTGAAGCTCAGCGTTTAGGACTTGAAGTCATCGCAGTTGATCGTTACCAAAATGCACCTGCTCACCATGTAGCACACCGCTCTTATGTTGTAGATATGCAAGATAAAGATGCTCTTCTTGAAATCATCTATCGTGAAAAACCTGACTATATTTTACCTGAGATTGAGGCTATAAGTATTGATGCTCTTTTTGCAGCAGAAGACAAGGGTTACAATGTTATTCCTAATGCAAACGCAGTAAGTAAAACTATGAATAGAAAAAACATCCGTACATTTGCGGCAGAAGTTTTAGACCTGAAAACTGGTCCTTATGAGTTTGTTACAAGTGAAGAAGGATTACTTGAGGCTAGTAAACGCATGGGTTATCCTTGTGTTATAAAACCTGTTATGTCTTCATCAGGTCATGGTCAGAGTATCTGTAAAAGCGAAGAAGATGTTCCTGCTTCTTGGGAGATTGCCAAAGAGGCTAGAGGTGATGCGAGTGAGTTAATCGTTGAAGCTTTTATTGATTTTGATTATGAGATTACTATGCTTACAGCTCGTAATGGAAGTGAGACTGTATTTTGTGAGCCTATTGGACATGAGCAAAAAGATGGTGATTATGTATTTTCATGGCAACCAATGCAGATGAGTGAGATTGCAAAACAAAAGTCAGAAGATATGGCGAAAAAAATCACTGATGGTTTAGGCGGTCGTGGTCTTTTTGGTGTTGAGCTTTTTATCAAAGGTGATGAGGTTTATTTCTCTGAAGTATCTCCTCGTCCACACGATACAGGTATGGTTACACTTATCACTCAATCTCAGAGTGAATTTGCTCTTCACCTTCGTGCTGTTCTTGGTCTTCCTTTAGGTTTTACTTTTTATGGTGCTGGTGCATCAGCTGCTTATAAAACAGGGATAGCACACTCAAATGCTCCTGTTATAAACGTAGATGAGTCACTTTTCTCAGACAACTCTTTTGTAAGAGTCTTCTCAAAACCAGAAGCACATAAGGGTCGTCGTTTAGCAGTTGCTTTAGTTTATGATGAAGTTGACTCTGCCTTAGAACAAGCAAGAGAATTAATCCTAAAAATTAAAGATAACTAATATGCAAATAGTTTTACTTGATGCTTTAACTTTTGAGGGAACTGACCTTAGTGCATTTGATACTTTAGGTGATGTAGAAGTATATGCTACGACTGCACCTGAACAAACACAAACAAGAATAACAAACGCAGAAGTGATAATTACTAACAAGGTTGTTATCACTAAAGAGTTTATGTTAAGTGCTAAGAAACTCAAACTTATCTGTATAGCAGCTACGGGCATGAACAATGTAGACCTAGAAGCGGCAAAAGAGTTAAACATAGAAGTGAAAAATGTAGCGGGTTACTCAACTGACTCAGTTATCCAACATACTTTTTCAATGTTGTTTTATCTTCTTGGAAGCTCTCGTTATTATGATGAAAGTGTCAAAGATGGAACATATTCACGAAGTCCTATTTTTACAGATGTATCTCGTCCTTTTTCTGAGATAAAAGGGAAAAAGTGGGGAATCATTGGTCTTGGTAGTATAGGTCGTGGTGTAGCAACTATCGCTAAAGCATTTGGTGCGGAAGTGTTTTACTACTCAACAAGTGGTGTAAACCGTACTGAGGACTTTGCTAGAACAAGTTTAGAAGATATGTTAAAGACTTGTGATATTATCACTATTCATGCACCTTTAAATGACAAAACAAACAACCTTTTAGACTATGAACAGTTGTTAACTTGTAAAGAGGGAACTACTATCCTTAACCTAGGACGCGGTGGTATCATAAACGAAGATGCAGTCGCTCGTATAATAGATGAGAAAAATATCTCTTTTGGTTTAGATGTTTTAACTGCGGAACCAATGATTCAAAATCATGCACTACTTAGTGTGAAAAACAAAGAAAGACTCTACATTACTCCACATATCGCTTGGACATCAGTTGAGGCGAGAGAGAAACTTATAGCAGGTGTAGTAGACAATATCAAAGCTACACTTTAATTAATATGATGGCAGAAATAGCACTTTTTATTTCTGCTTTTCTTGCAGCGACTATCCTTCCTTTTTCTTCAGAAGCAGCTTTTTATTTAGCCATAACAAATGAGATGCCAATATTAAATGCGATGCTTTTTTCCTCAAGTGGAAACATCTTAGCTATCATTGTGAACTACTACCTTGGATTTTTTCTTTATGAAAAAACAAAAACTAAACTCTTCGCTTCTAAACTTGGTAAAAAATCATTTCTACTAGGACATAAATACGGTTACTGGATTTTACTTCTCTCATGGTTACCTCTTATTGGAGACCCACTAACACTTGTAGCAGGTCTGGTGCGTTTGAAGTTTGTTTGGTTTGTTATGATCGCGGGTTCACTTAGAATACTTCGTTACTATATCTTAACTCTTATGATATAATTTAACTCAATTAATTAACTATAAAATTTACAAAGAAGAAAATATGAATCAAAAATGTGATGTTCTAATTATAGGAGCAGGGGGAGCAGGACTAACAGCTGCCCTTAATGCTAAAGAAAGTGGTGCGAACGTAATAGTGCTCACAAAAGAGTACCCAACTCGAAGTCAAACATGTATGGCGCAGGGTGGTATAAACGCAGCCCTTGGTAATGCTGGTCAAGATAGTGTCCAAGATCACATCGCTAACACTCTAAAATCTGCACATGGCCAAGCAGACGAAGAAGCTATAAAGTTTATGTGTAGTGAGGCTCCAAAAGCTATAGAGTGGTTAGACAGTATAGGTGTTTGTTTTTCACGTACAGAGCAGTCTACGATTGCACAACGTGCTTTGGGTGGAGCAAGTGCTGCGCGCGCTTGTTATGCACAAGACTATACAGGACTTAAAATACTGCATACTATTTATGACAGATGTTTAGAAGCAGACATAGAGATACAAAACGAAAAATATCTTTTAGAGATTTTAAAAGATGAAACAGATATTGTGTGTGGTGCTAAAGTCTTAGATATCCGTAGGGGTGAAGTTGAGATATATGAAGCAAATGCAGTGATACTTGCAAGTGGAGGGTATAGTCGTATTTATGACAAAAACTCTACTAACTCAAGTGCTTCAACTGGTGATGGAATAGCTACAGCTCTTCGTGCAGGTGCAGAGCTTATAGACATGGAGTTTGTTCAGTTTCACCCAACAGGGCTTAAAAACTCTAGCATACTCATAAGTGAATCAGCACGTGGAGAGGGTGGTTATATCGTTAACTCTAAGGGTGAGCGTTTTACTAAAGAGTTAGCACCGCGTGATGTTTTAAGTCGTGCAATAGATGCTGAGATAAAAAAAGGTGAGAGTGTCTTTTTAGATATAAGACACTTAGGTGAAAAACTTATAGATGAGGGGCTACCTCAAGAGAGAAAGTTAGCAAAACTCTATGAAAATGTAGACCCCGTTCATGAGTTAATGCCTATCCGTCCAGTTGCTCACTATACTATGGGGGGCATACGAGTAAACCGACAGTCTGCAACTTCACTCAAAGGGCTTTTTGCTTGTGGCGAGTGTGCAAACCATAGAGTCCATGGTGCAAATCGTTTGGGTGGAAACTCACTTTTAGAAATAGTAGTTTTTGGTAAAGAGGCTGGAGTAAACGCAGCGGCTTATGCAAAAGATAATGTAAGAACTAAGAGTATAAAAGCAGAGACTTCATCGGTAATAGATGAGATCAAAGAGTATGAAAATGTACTTGATTTTTATGCGAAACGCGAACATATTGGTGAACTTTTTTACAATAATGTAGGAATAGTAAGAACAAAAGAAGAGCTACAAGAGGCACTAAACGAAGTACAAGCAATCAAAGCAAATATCTCTAAACTTGGGGTGAGTGATAGTTCTAAAAAATATAATACTAACCTAGTTGAGTTTATCGAGTTTAAAAATAGTTTAGATGTTTGTGAAGTAGTTGCACAAAGTGCTTTAAAACGTGAGGTGAGCTGTGGTGCTCACTATATAGTTTAGTGGAGCAAAGAAAATGAAAATAAGTATACAAAAAGATGATGGACTGACAGAGTACGAGACTACTTTAGAAGATGCTACACTTTTAGAAGTTTTAAGTGATATAAAACATACTAAAGACAATACTTTGTGCTTTAGTAGTGGCTGTCGCAGTAGTGTTTGTGGCTCTTGTTCTATGCGTGTAAATGAAGTAGAAGTACTCGCATGTTCATATAAGGTACAAGATGGTGACAAGGTTGAACCTCTTAAAAATGTAGAAGTAATCCGCGACTTAGTTGTAGATATGGATAAGGCATATAGTTTTAACCAAAAAGCTAAAGCATGGTTATCTCAGATATCTTCGGGCATTAGTCTTGATGGTGAAGATACCAAAATAAACACAGTTCAAAGTGACTGCATACTCTGTGGCTCTTGTTATAGTGCCTGTCCTGTGTATGCTGTAAATGGTGAGTTTATAGGACCGTTTTCTCTCACACGTGTATGGAAGTATGTGAGTGATAAACGCGAAGGAAACGAGGAACAAAAAGTTACAGATGTACAGACTAATGGTATCTGGGATTGTACACTGTGTGGAAACTGTACAGTTGTATGTCCTCAAAACATCTCGAGTAAGGCTGACATAGAAATGCTAAGAATGAAGTCAGCACAGTATGGTTTAATGGATCCAAGTTTCGGTTCGTTTGATGGTGGATTTGGATTTGATGGAAGTCCTAGTTTTTAAAACGAACACCAAACTAACAAGATATGTTATAATATTTAAAAAAATTAATAGGAAATAAAAAATGGCAAAAGAGCACTCGTTTGATATAACTGCAAAGATAGATATGCAAAACTTTAAAAATGCGATAAATTTAGTAGACAGAGAAGTCTCAAACCGTTATGACTTCAAAGGTACAACGTATGAAGTTACTTACAATGAAAAAGCAAAAACTTTAATTTTAATCGCTTCATCTGATAATAAGATTGATGCACTAAAAGACATAGTAATCGCGAAGTTTTTAAAACAAGGTCTCTCTTCAAAAGTTTTAGATGAGTTAAAAGTGGAAGACTCTAGTGGTGGTAATAGAAAAATGACTTTCAAAGTTGTGGATTACATAGAGTCAAAAGAGGCTAAAAAAATCTGTGCTGACATTAAAAAGATGAAATTAAAAGTTACTGCTAATATAGAGGGTGATTCCATTCGTATTAAAGGTGCTAAACTTGATGAGTTACAAAAGGTTATAGCAATGGTTAGAGAGGGCGAGTGGGAAGCACCTTTAGTTTTTGAAAACATGAGATAAAAAAAGGGGGGACAAAGAATGAAAAAATTAACTGTTGCAGAGGCTGCTGAGTACTTTGGAGTTTCAAAAGAGGCTATACACAACCGTGTTCGCCGTGGTTCTTTAGAAGTTGTGGTAGAAAATGGTATCAAAATGGTACTTCTTAACCCAGATAAAGTAGTCAAACAAACAAGAAAACCTACTCATGTTACAGCGGCTGTTAAAAATGATGAACGTTATTATAAACTCTTACAAGAACAAAATGAAAAACTTCAATGGAGAATTGAAAAACTCGAAGGTGAAACAAGAACTCTTCGAGACCAAAAAGAGCTTATGCTGATCAATGAAAGAAAAAAGATAGAGGCGATTTATAGAGAAAAAGATGAACAACTTAAAAAGATTCTCTCTACACTCTCTACACAGTTCATGCAACTTAGAGAAAAACCTTCGGGCATAATTGATGTGAGTGAAACTCTTGAAGTAGAAATACAAGAGTTAAGTAGTCCTAAAAAAGAGTCTATAATCTCTTTAAAAAAATACTTAAAATCACAAAACTATTCTGAGAAAAAATTAAAACGGATAAAAAAAGCTTTTTCTAAACGAGTAAAAAAAGATAAAAGAATTACTGAGATAGATGGTAAAATCTATCTTGATTTTACCAAACATGACTATTTAGATTTACTCTAAAATATAAGAAGGTTTTGGCCTCCTTATAAATCATCTAGTTTAAGAGTAAGCCCTTTTAAGTGTGAGATAGGATGAGAATACACTAATCCATGCCCTGTACCAGTTAAGTCTAGGTCATCTACAACAGCTTTGATTATAGCATCAACTTTTTTACTCTGTGCAATAATCATAAGTGTGGAATCTGATTCTCCTTCATGCAAACGATTAAAAAAGTTTTCCATTTTCTCAAGACCCATCCCTCTTGCTTTAGTTATAGTTACCCCACGAGCTCCAGCATTACGAGCTGCAATGAGTGCTTGTTCTTCTTTTTCTATAGGTACGATAATGTGGACAGCTGAAAAAGGCATCTCGTAAGAGTGACGTTTATCTGTGCCTTGAATATTGATAGTTGAGAGATCCATATCGTGTACATATTCAAGTGCATGACGTAGTTCATCAAGATGGATTAACTCTTTCTCGTGTTCCCCTTTTACACCAATTCTTTCTGTGATAATACCGTAAAGCATAACCGTTATCATAGGAAAAAGTGAAGCAAATGCGATAAGACCAAAACCATCTATAAGAGGGTCACGACCTGGAATATTTGTAGCTAGACCTAGTCCAAGAGCGGCTACTAGTGGAACTGTAATAGTAGAAGTTGTAACGCCACCACTATCATAAGCGATAGGGATGATGTACTTTGGTGCGATAAATGTAAGTGCTATAACAAACATGTATCCAGCCATAATGTAATAAACAATCTCACCACCAACAACTATACGATAAGCACCTAGTGAGATACCGATGGCAACACCAAGGGCAACGAATAAACGTAGGATAAAGTCATTTATCTTACCATCACTTATCTCCTTGGCTTTTCTTGCAATAGCTGTCAGCGAAGGTTCTGCCATGGTAGTTGAGAAACCTATGAGAAAACCAAAAGAGTAGATGATAAAATTATTGTCATAACGAGTAAGCTCATAAGCCATAGTCTCACCAACTGAAAAAAGACCCATCTCTAAACCAACTATAAAAGCATCAAGACCAAGTATAACAAGACCAAAACCAATGATGACATTTTTGAGGTTATCAATGGGTTTCTTTAGGATGATGTACTGAAAGAAAAGTATAACAGCTAAAATAGGAACAACATCTATGATAACACTACCAAGACCTTTTAATACTTCACGTACTTTAAAGTCAAACACAGCAGCTGTTGAAGCGAGTTCTTGAGTAACGGCAGGGAAACTTTCTAGAGGAACTGATACAACAGCATCAACATACTCATATACAAAAATACCATAAAACTGAACAAATATCATAGGTGTAAGCGAAGCAAATGCAATAAGACCAAAACCATCTAAAACAGGATTTCTTCCCTTTATGCTAGAAGCTAAACCGATACCAAGGGCTGCAACAAGAGGTACCGTTACAGTTGATGTAGTTACTCCACCGAGGTCATAAGCTAAACCTACTATCTCCTTAGGTGCAAACATAGTAGCAGCTACAACCATTACATAACCCGTGATTATGTAGTAGTGGATAGGGTGACCTTTTATAATACGCCACACACCAAGAACGATAGCAAAACCAACACTAAATGCAACTACCATTCTAAGTGTTGTAGCATCTATACGTCCAGCACTGATATCAGCTGCTTTTTGTGCGATAACTATGAGGGCTGGTTCTGCTACTGTTGTACCAAAACCAATCATAAAAGCAAAAATAACTATCCACTTTGTTGAGCCTTTTTTTGCAAAGTCAGATGCTAGACCTTCTCCAACAGGAAAAATTCCCACTTCAAGACCAAGAAGAAAAACAGCTAATCCAACACCAACTATGGTGAGCCCGATGGCCGTACTTAACCAGTTATCAGGCACCGATTGAATGATAGCAAGTTGAAAAAACATGATAACGAGGATGATAGGCATGAGATCCCGAAATGATTCTTTTAGGAGTTGTAAAAATGAAGAGATACTTAACATATAAAACCTTTTATAATTTATGAACTAATCATAGCAAAATTAGACGAGAATTGGTATAATTTGTGAATGAAAACATTATTTATAGGCGGCATAAAAAGTGGTAAATCTTTTAATGCTGAAAAATTTATACTAACAAATACAAATACAAATGAAAAACCAATTTATTTGGCGACAACAGAGTTTTTTGATGATGAAATGCGAGATAAAGTATTCCATCATAAGAAAACAAGAGGTGATAACTTTATCACACTTGAAGAACCTTTATCTCTTTATGAAGTTTTAGAGTCCAAAAAGAGTCCTGTTTTAATAGAGTGTGTATCAATGTGGATAAACAATATGTTTTACCACAAAAAGAGTTATGAGCAAATGGAAGAAGAGATAACAAAACTACTATCTCTTAATTTAGACCTAGTGTTCGTTTTAAATGATGTTGGTTCCAGTGTAGTTTCTGAGAATAAACTAGTACGAGAGTTTGTAAACATAAATGGAAAACTCTCACAATTAATAGCAGATAGATGTGATAATGTTTATCATGTTATAGCCGGAATAAGTAGCAAAATAAAATGATAAATATACTCAAAGGTTTTGCACTAGCTATCTCGATGCTCACAACATTACCATTTTTTAGAGTCCATGAATTTTACAAGGGGATAAATGGTTATAGTGTTATGTTTTACCCCCTTGTTGGTTTTTTACTTGGTGCTCTCCTTTATCTAATCTCTCTTGTTTTAACTCCTTATATCCCTTCTTTTCATATAGGTGTTATTTTATTTGCTCTGTGGGCTCTTTTTACAGGAGGTCTGCACCTTGATGGTTACTGTGACACGGTTGATGGGCTTTTTGTAGATAAGAGTAGAGCATTAGAAGTGATGAAAGACCCGCACAACGGTGGAATGGGTATGATATTTGGTGGAGTTTTTTTTATACTCAAAGCATCTTCTTTAGCTGTATTTGAACTTTTATATCTGTTTCCTATCATACTTATGTTACCACGTTTCGCAGTTGTTTTTATGATATATACTTACCCTTATGTAAGTAAATCAGGTATGGGAACTTTAGCAAAGGATGAGTTAAAGGGCTGGCAACTCTTTGTCGCTCTTGCTTATACTCTAGGGACAGTTGTCTATTTTGATGGATGGATACTTCTGTTAGTAACACTGGTGCTAACACTTGTTATAAAGTCTTTTTTCATCAAACGCTATGGTGGGTTTACTGGAGATATTTATGGTTTTAGCATAGAGGTCATAGAGCTTCTTCTTTTAAATATCGCTTTAGTAGGACTAGTGTGAAAATAACACTACTGCGACATACTGAAGTAGAGGAGGCTTATTTTAAGTGCTACAACGGGCATATAGATATTGGACTCTCTTTAAACGGAGAGAAACAAGCTAAACTACTAGCACAAGAATTTAGCGAAGAAAAATTTGATTTAGTTTACTGCTCAGACCTCCTCCGAACAAGAGCAACCTTAGCCCATTTTTCTCAAAAAAAACAAGCTATTTATACAGAACTCTTACGAGAAAAGTCATGGGGTAAGCACGAGGGAATGAGTTTTGATGCAATAATGCAAGAAGGTGAGATAGAGTATGTCGATTTTCTTCAATGGATACAAGCCCTTGATGGTGAAGACTATGAAATATACATACAAAGAATTAAAGAGTTTTTTTTAGATTTTTTAATCACACAAAAAGCTGAGAATGTTTTAGTTATTACCCATGGAGGAGTGATAAGGGTTTTAATATCACTCATAAAAGAAATAAGCCTTCAAGAAGCCTTCTCTTTAGATGTCGCTTATGGTGCATATCTTATTTTAAATACAAAAACTATGAGTTTTAGCGAGGTTAAATATAAGCTAGGCTAAAATGTCACTCTTCACAAATGGTTTCGTGTCCGAGTGGCCGATGGTGCATCCTTGGAAAGGATGTGTGGGGCAACCCACCGAGAGTTCGAATCTCTCCGAGACCACCACCTTCAATATAATCTTTTCGTACTGTCAAATACCACTTTATACTAATACAATCTTTGAAAACTAATGTGTGCTATAATAATTTCAATATATTAAACCAAGAAGGAGTTCTCTATGTTTAAAAAAATGGTGATAACATTTTTACTAGGGATGACACTAATAATCTCAGGGTGTGGTAGTAGTGATGGTGAAGGAGAGTCTGCATTAGAGACTCAACAGCTGTTGGATAATGGAGAGTTTACAGCCGTTATATCTAAGTTAGAAGGGAGCGCAAATTCAACTTCGGACTATTTATCTTTAGCAGCAGCATATATGGGTAAGGCAGGTTTTAGCCTTTCTTCTATTATAGGCATCGTTGTATCAAGTGCAGAGAGTGGCGAAGATAGCACATTTGCTAGTTTTATTGAAAACTCTAAAGAAACAAGCAATATTGGCTCTTTAGCAGACCTTAAAATAGCAGTTGGCTATTATGAAAAAGTAGTTTCTAAAAACTGTACAGATGTAAATGCCACTTTTAGTGGTGCAGAAGAAGACTTATGTCTTTATATTGGTCTTTCAAAAGTATCTCAGACGGCTGTTGCTATTGGTTATATTACTGATAATGTAGATGTTTTAAATGATAAAAATGCATCAGACCCTAAGTTAACAGCTTCTTTATGTGCTATACAATACTCGCTTGATGGAAATACTTCAGTTAGTCCATTATGTACTTTTTCTGCAGAACAAAATTTAACATTTGTTCAAAGTACAAAGACATATGCTAGTATTGATGTAACAGTGGATGGAAATGTGACATTTGAGTACTTGATAAGTGGTCAGACAAATCCAAGAAGTACAGTTCTAACTAGTGGCTTTTGTACATTAGATAGTTTTGCGACTAGAGTAGGTGAAATAAATGATATTACATACTATGTTTGTCCAGTTGATGAAACAAATACAACAGATGAGACAACCTCTGTATCAATTTTGGTTGATGCTTTAAATGACGGTGTAGATAGTGTAGGAGCAGTAGTTTCAGACGATGTGCAGGCTGACATAGATCAGTTCAAACAAGAGATTATAGATACTCGTACTGATGGGGACACTAGTTCAACAATTAGTATAGAAGATATTTTAAAATATCTTGAAGATAATAATAAATAAGGGATCTAAAAATGAAAAAAGTTATCTCACTAGCACTTTTGAGTGCTACTACTTCACTTATGGCAATTGGTGGGGAACAAGCTTATCTTTATAAGGATCCTAGGGTTATGGGAATGGGCGGTGCTAATATTGCTATTGGTTCGTACTCAAGTACGGTTTTTTCAAATCCAGCTGGTTTGACAAATATAGAAAAAAAACATGGTTATGTTATTGATGTACTTAGTGTTGGGGTATCCTTAAGTAAGGGTGTTAGATCAGTTTCAGATGATTTTGATAAAGTAGGAGATGATGCTGCTAAAATTGAAGAACTGATTAATAAATATAGTGGAGATGTATTTAGTGTACAAGCTAACAACTATAGTTCAGTCTCAAAAAATTCAGATTTATTTGCTTGGAGTGTTGGTATATTAGCAGCAACTGATGCGAGTACTATTATTCATGGTAATGGTAGTGCTAGTGGAGCACCTGTTGAAGTGGCAGGAAGAGCATATAGTGGACTTATTTTAGGTGCAGCTAAAGAGTTTGATACAAGTATAGGGCAGGTAGATATTGGTTTAGGTATGAAGTATATACAACAAACATCTTATGAGGGTCCTCTTTATATTTCTAATCTCCAAGGTGATAATGCTTTTGAACAACTACAAGATAAGTATGAAAAAACTTCTTCGGGATTTGGAGTAGACTTGGGAGTTAATTATAAACCATTTAAAAATAGTATGTGGCATCCTGCATTTGGTTTAAGTGTTTTAAACATTGGCTCTTTAGGCATGGATGATAGCTATGGTGGACAGCCTATGACTGTTAACCTTGGTGCTTCTATCTCTCCAGAAGTAGGCCTTTTAGATAAGTTAGTATTAGCAATTGATTATGTCGATCTTCTTAATGCGAATAAGGTTAGAGTTTATACTTTTGAGCAGGATGCAGGTACTCAGTCTTATATTGACTATACAGATGATGACATGATGAAGAGACTACGCATAGGTGCTAGTTTTGGACTTATTGATACTCAGCTCTTTTCAGCACAGATAAATGTAGGTTTATATCAAGCAGCATACACAGTAGGTCTTGACTTAGCAGTAACAGCATTAAAATTAAATTTTGCTACATACCAAGAGCAAATTGGAACAGGTAGTGTTGATATTCCTGATAGAAGATATATGGCTCAAATAGGTCTTGGTTGGTAAAAGACTGCTAAAATAGCTTAAGAGTGAGGTTCTCCATACTTTGAATCCATCCTAAATAAGCACTACCATAGTAAATAGCTAATGCCTATGTGATATAATTATATTATGAAAAGTAAACTCCTCGTTTTTGCACAATTTTTTATCATTTTTATCATGCTACTTCCTCTTGGTACAGAGACAAAGAATATATTTCCTGGAATTTGTATTATTACTGTTGGAATGATTATCGGTTTTTTAGCTCTTTATTCAAACCGGTTTTTTAATATTCGTCCAGATATAAAGAAGAATGCTTCTTTAGTTACTAGTGGAGTATATGCTTATATACGACATCCTATGTATACAGCTGTATTAGTTATGATGCTTGGTATTGTTATTCTTTACCCTGTGACATATGTCTTTATTGCATATATCTTACTGATATGTACTCTTCTTGTGAAGCTTTTTTATGAAGAGTCACTCTGGAAAGCTCAGAGTAGTGAGTATGAACTCTATATGAAAGAAACAAAACGATTAGTACCATTCATTTTTTAAGGATTTTTATGCGATTACATCTTTTTTTAGTACTTTTTTTAGTACTTTTTTTTAGTGCTTGTAATGCCCCTGTTCCAGAGCCAGTTAGAGTTGAGGCTAGTACTGAGCATATCGACTATCTTCGTGATGTAAAACCCATCTTAGATAAACGCTGTGTAACTTGTCACTCTTGTTATAACTCCCCATGTCAAGCAAAAATGAGTTCTTTCGAAGGTGTAGATAGAGGAGCAAGCAAGTTACAAGCATATGATGCTACACGTCTACATGCAGCAGATCCTACAAGACTTTTTGTAGATGCTAAATCTACTTCAGGATGGAGAAATAAGGGTTTTTACAGCTTTACACAATCTAAAGATTCAAATGAAACGCATAATGATTCTCTTATGATGCATCTACTCTATGATAAAAAAGAACATCCCCAAATTATAGGAGAGTACTCCCCTGAAACCGACGACTTAATATGTCCTAGAAATAAAGAAGAGTTAGGAGAATACTTAGAAGATAAGCCTAACCATGGTATGCCCTATGGATTACCTGCTTTAACAGCACAAGAATATACTACATTAGCACAGTGGTTACAACAAGGTGCAAAGGGTCCAACACTTAAACAAAAAATAGCACTCAAAACACCATCAAAGAATGTAGCTACAGAGATAAAAAAATGGGAAAGTTTTTTTAATACAAATGATGCAAAGCATAAGGTAACAGCACGTTATCTTTATGAGCATCTCTATCTGAGTCATATTTATTTTGAAAATACAGACAGAGAATTTTTTACACTGGTTCGCTCTTATACTCCTCCTGGTTATCCTGTAGAGATTATCCCAACTGTAAGACCTTTTGATGATCCTCTTGTTGAGAATTTTTATTATAGATTAGAAAAAATTCATTCTACAATTGTGCATAAAACACATATAACTTTTAAGTTTAATACTAAAGTTTTATCTAGATTCAATGAGTTGTTTATTCAAAAAAAATGGATGAGTGAGCCTAAACTCATTTCTTATGATGTGAAAGTTACATCAAATCCATTAATTGCTTATAGTCAGATACCACCAGCTTCACGATATCAATTTTTACTTGATAACTCTGAGTATATTATTAGAAACTTTATTCGTGGACCTGTATGCCGTGGTCAAATTGCTCTGAATGTGATTCATGACCATTTCTGGGTAATGTTTAAAGATCCGAAATATGATATTACAGTTACTCATCCTGAATTTTTAGAATCTCAAACAAATAATTTAGAATTACCAATTAAACATATTAATACAAGTCTATTTTCTACTTTTAGTGATGATTACAAAAATAGGTATATAGAGTATTTTAATGCAAAAGAAGCATTATTACAAAAGGTATATCCAAAAGGTGAATCACTCAAGAGTATTTGGAAGGGAAACAATAGTTTAGATGCTCCACTGCTTACAATATATCGACACTTTGATAGTGCCTCTGTACATAAGGGTGTCTTAGGAGAAGAACCACGTACTATGTGGGTTATGGATTTCGCACAATTAGAGAAAATTTACTATACATTAGTAGCTGGCTTTGATATTTTTGGTAATGTTTCACATCAAACACGGATCCGTAGATATATGGATTTTTTACGTATGGAAGGTGAATTGAACTTTATAAAATTTATGCCACAAGCAAAACGACTTACTATGATGGAGTCTTGGTATAAGGGAGCATCGGACCTAGAGAAATTACGTGAAATTAAGTTAATGTACAAACCTAGTGGAATACAATATAGCAGTGCTGAACCTAAAAGAGAATTTATTGCAAATATAGTTAATAAGCATATTTTTAAAGGCACAGGAATTAAGTTTGACTACTTGAACTATCTTAAACCTGGTGATTCCTTACCTATTATGCCAGATGATTTTCGTTTTGGAGAGGATATTATAGAAGGAGCTCGCTCTATTACTCAGCCCGGAACGGGTTTTATTAAGTATATGACAGATAGTCAGGCAAATAATATTTTCTTACGACTTGATATGCCCGATGGCACATACATTACTAAGTACTTAGTAATCAATAGGTGGCATGATAATGTAGATTCTCTGTTTAATGGTAGAAATGTTTTAGATTCTAGTAAAGACACTATGGATCTCTTAGATGAGCAAGCAGGTTCTTATCCAAATGCATTTGTAATAGTGAAACTTGAAGATATCGGTGACTTTTTAGAGTTGATGAAAAACATGACTGCTGACCCAAATGATATCTTAAAACTGCGAAAGTATTTTATTAGCCGTAGTGATAAAGACTTTTGGAAAATATTTGATTGGTTTTATGAGAGACAACTTAAAGAAGACCCTATAAATGCAGGATTACTTGACCTTAACCGCTATGCACGGATATATTGGGATAAGTTGTAATGGAGATAACATTAATTATAAAGTCTTTTATTGGACTTGTGGCACTTTTATTACTCTTAATTACTTTTTTATTTTATGCACCAAAAAAGAAAAAAGTAGAAAAACAAGTATTCGAGCCTAGAGAAAAATGGGATAACGATTATAAAAGTTTAGTCGAACTCCTTGTTGTTATAAAAAATAAACAATCTTCATCAGAGGAACTATCAGTTGCCTTAGATTTAGTTATGAAGTATCACGGAACTATTCACACAAAATTAGGTCTACGGACTCATCCAGAGTTTGATATTTATGGAGAGATACTTTTTAGAATATGCCGTCATCCAAATATTAATAAAAACATACTTTTAAAATTTAACCGAGACTTAGAAAAAATAAATGAAGAGTATAAACGAGAGATAAATGACTGTGTAACTAAGGGTTTAAATTCACGAGGTTTCTAAGCCTGACGCTTGTTAAACCCTGATGTTCCAATTTTCGCCTTTGAGATAAAGTCTGTAGCATATGGTTTAAGATAAAGAGGAATAGCTCTACCTTTTAGTTTCATCATATCATTTAGCATAGCATCAGCTACATCTTGTTTTTCTAAGTATTTTACCTCTGTAAGGTAACCAAAAAGAAGCTCACCTAAACGCTGGAGAGAGATTTTCCACGTAGAGTCTGTTTGCTCATATATCCAAAGCCCAAATGCATAAAAGTTCTTATATACAGACTCATCTTTCCATAAAAGCTCTATAGATTTTTTAAAGTTTCCACTATTGTATGTTAAGTCCCAAAATCGTGCAAATCGTTTCATAATCTGAATATCATTAAAAGATAAATCAATATTTTTTAAAATATCATAAGGGGGTATATTACTATAGTGCATCTCAAAATCTACATCGTGGCGTTTTATGTAAGTACCTGAGAGCTTTTTGAGTATACCTATCTGTATCTCACAAGAACTCATACTCATAAGTTTATCAAGGTTAGCACCAAAACTCTCTAGAGACTCTCCCGGAAGACCTACTATAAGGTCTAGGTGAATATGGGCTGTAGTCTCATTCTCTAAAAAGGCTATGTTCTCTTCTATCTTATCTAGTTTGAGTATTCTAGAGACATTTTTGGCAACTTCAAGGTTAAGTGTCTGTATCCCTATCTCCAGTTGAAGAGCACCATCAGGAAATTGTTTTATCTTAGAACGAAGTGAGGCTGGAAAATGGTCTGGTATAACTTCAAAGTGAGCAAAATAGGGAGGCTCTTTACTTAAAAAGAAGTCAAGTATACCATTCGCTGCTCTCATATTTAGATTAAAAGTTCTATCTACAAACTTGAAGTTTCTAGCACCTCTTTGCCAAAGTTTCTCAAACTCTTCTAAGATCTCTTCTAAATTAAAGGCTCGTACTTTCTCATCCATAGAAGAGAGACAAAACTCACACTCAAAAGGACAACCCCTAGAGATCTCTACATAGATATAGCGGTTTTTTATATCATCATCTGTGTAGTACTGGTAAGGTAATTTGAGCTCTTTTAGTTTGGGTAGGGTCATCTTGATGATACGTTCTTTACTTGTACCGTCTTGTATATTTATACAGAGCTCATAAAATGCAGTGTCACCTTCACCTTGGATGATGTAATCAGCATCATCAAGATTCACACGAAAGGGCTCGTAAGTAACTTCTGGACCACCTAAAATTATTTTTGTATTTGGAGAGACTTTTTTTATGATATGTATGAGTTCTGCAACCTGACTGACATTCCAGATATACACACCTATACCTATAATGTCAGGTGCATTAAAAAGAAGTTTTTCTGCGATAGTCTGGATGGCATCATTTATGCTAAATTCTAAAATTTGCGTGCTGTTTTGGAGTTCATTCATATTGGCATAGAGGTAACGAAGACCGATTGCACTATGAGTAAAACGAGAATTTAAAGTAGTTAAAATGATTTGCATAATGGAATTTTACCGTAAATGGAGGAAAACATACAAGGTAATAAAAAGGGGAAACCCTGCATGTTTAAAAGTTGTTAGTATATTCTCTAATTATGAAAGGGGAAAACATAATTGAGATAGTCTAATTATATGCCAATTTGGTTAATACCTCGTAAACATATAAAGTAAGTTTTCTACTTAAGATGAGTTCAAGTCAGCGATTAGATATAATTAGACATGAATATCTTACTCTCCTCTTTTTACTTTTTTTACTTTAGTGTTGTTGGTGTCTACATTATTTTCATTCCAAAGGTTTTAACGACTTTTGGCTACTCTGCTGAGCAAATAGGTATTATCTTTGCTGCGGGACCACTTGTTCGTTTTATTTTACCTATGTTATTTATTAGGGGTTTAAAACTAGAGCGAAAAGCATTTAATATTTCACTTTTGATTATGCTTGTAAGTGTCTTGTCCTTTTATACTTTTGTAGAGAGCTTTTATGAACTTTTACTTTCAAATATATTCTTAGGCGTAGGGCTTGGGGTTACACTCCCTTACATAGAAGTTATAGCCTTAGAAAAACTAGGACGTGAAAATTATGGAAAAATCCGTCTTTTTGGTTCCTTAGGTTTTGTTCTAGTCGCATTAGTCCTAGTAAATGTTTTATCTAGTCCAATGATAGCTCTTGAATTTTTACTCTGCCTTACTTTTGCTACGGCAATTTTTGCATTTTTTATAGTCCATGAATTATATAAAACAAACAAACAAAAAAAAGAGTTACAAAACGATATAAATCTTTTTAAAGATTGGAAGTTGTGGTTGGGGTTGACTCTTATGCAACTCTCTTTTGGTGCGTTTTATAACTTTTTTACTATTTATGCTACTGATAATGGAATCTCGCTTGAAACAACTATCTACTTATGGAGTTTTGGAGTTGGGGCTGAGATAATTATGTTTAGATACCAAGCACGCTTTCTTAGTTCTAAACTACTACTTGTTTTACAAATAACTACTTTATTAACTGCATTTCGTTGGTCTTTAGTTTTTGCATATCCTCAAAATATTCTTATTTTATACTTTTCACAAAGTCTACATGCCTTTAGTTTTGCTCTTTTTCACTCGGCGGCTATCGCTTACTTGCATCAGTTATATAAACATAAGGCTCTCGCACAACAGTTTTTTGCAGGTATTACTTATGGATTAGGTGGTTTTATTGGTGCACTGCTTTCTGGTATGATCTATGAACACTATCCTGAGTATCTTTTTTTAAGTTCCTCATTGATAGCATTTATGTCATTTATTTTTATAGTTTTGTGGAAGAAGAAAGTTATAAAACAATTGGGCTAAGCCCAAAAGTACTAGTAGTCGATAATAAGATTAGCTGTAAGTGTTGTATCTGTACTTTTCTTTCCACTAGCTGGAACATTGGCATAGTCAACTTTATAACTAATACTTGCAGAAAAGATATCTGAAATTTTAGATGAGAGTGCACTCTTTGAAAATGCAAAATAGTTCTTAGTCTCTTCAAATGAACCTCTGATACTTAACTCTTGGTCAAACTTTAGGTTTTGGATGATTTGCCATGCATATACGGCTTTAAGTCTATAACCTAGGTAGGTATTACTATAACTATCAAGAGGAGGTGTTGTAAGTGGAGTCGCTTCATATCTATCTTCTGAGTAAAGAAGGTTTCCATCAACTGTAAGGTTGTGGTTCTCTGAAACGATAAGCTTGTATTTTGCACCAGGTCCTGTATACCATTGGTAGTCAAAACCAGAGAATTTATCAGCTTTATATCCAAGAAGGTAGTCAAAAGCAAACCTATCAGTGAACTCGTAGTTGTATGTAAGTTCACTTACAAACTTGTTTTTTGTCTCTACATTTTGGTCACTAGCATACTGACCGTCAAACATAAAGTTTCCTAAATGTTTACCCCAGCCTTTTTTAGCTTTTGTATCTAGGGTATATGTAGTAGTTTTTGTATTACCCTCAGTTTGGATAAAACCAAGCTCAGTATGTGTTAGAAATGGATCATCTTTTGTTGTATCTGGCTCTGCACAAAGTACAAGAGTTGAGATAAGTAGTGTACTAAGTACAATTTTTTTCATTCTTTCCCTTTTTGTTATAAAATTTATTTGTTTAAATGTACATCCATCTGAGGAAAAGGAATAGAGATACCTTTTTCATCAAATGCAAGTTTTACTGCTTCTATCTGAGAAAAATAAACATCCCAGTAATCAGCTGTATTTACCCAAGAACGAGTTGTAAAGTTAACTGAACTCTCACCAAGTTCACTAACTGCTACAAAAGGTGCAGGGTCAGTAAGAACCTTAGGATTATTAGCCATAATCTCCATAAGTGTCTCTTTAGCAAGTTTTAAATCATCCCCATAACCAATACCAAAAACATGGTCAACACGACGCTCTGGCTTTTTAGAGTAGTTTGTAATATTTCCAGAAATTACTGCTGCATTTGGTACTATAACTGTACGGTTATCTAATGGGGCGATGATAGTTGAGAAAAGATTTACATCTTCTACCGTTCCAGTAGCACCACCTGCTTCAACAAAGTCACCCACTTTAAACGGACGGAAGATAATGATAAGAACAGCTGCTCCAACATTCGCAAGTGATCCTTGAAGTGCAAGACCTATAGCTAAAGAAGCAGCACCAAATACTGCTAAGAAAGATGTAGTATTGATTCCTAAAGCATTTAACGAAGCAAGTACAACCATAAGGAGTAGTACAAAGTATATTAAACTCTCAGCAAATTCAACTAAAGTAGTGTCTATATTTGCTTTTATCATCATTTTTTTTGTGAATGATGTTATCTTTTTTACGGCCCATTTTCCGATAATAAAGATAAGAATAGCAGCAATGATTTTGATACTATATTCACTTGAGTAAGTGATAGCAGTATCACTATATTTTGAAAGTTCTATTTCCATGAGTTTTCTCCGATTTTATTTTGGCGCAATTATAGCCAAAACAAAGGAGAAAATAGTGATATTTTAGAGCTTTGAGTTAAATAGTGTTAAAAAGAACTTTATGCTTTATTTCTATAAATCTTGAGAGTTGATAGTAGTCATTTAAATAAGGAGACTCGACTTTAAAAAGAAGTTGTCTGTATTTGAGATATGTCATCCATATTTTCTTACCTTGCTTTATTTTAGAGAGTTTATGAAGCTCAAAACTCACGGCTGCATTTATAAAACCTTTAAGGAGTTTTACTTCATTATCTGTCTTCTCAAAACGACGTGGAAACCATATTTCTTCGAGTGCTTCGTGTGCATCATAATATCTCTCTTCGTTGAGACAGACTTTAAATTCTTCTATCTTTTTTAGTATCATTTGGGGATATCCTCTAAAAGTTGCATATTTTTTCGCCAGTAGCCTCTACCACCCTTAAGGGAGATACAGTGCATAGTTGGAAACTTATCTCTGTACTCTTCTAAACGGTTAGAAGTTGCTTTACCACTATCACAGTAAAAGACAAAAACTGAACGATCAGGATACTTACTCAATTCGTATGGATTGTAAACGACAGTATCAGCTTTTGTCATAGGAGAAAGAATAGTATCGATTAAAATAACATCTACTCCCTCTTTCTTTAGTTTAAACTTATTCTCTAAGAACTCTTTTTGAGTCCATTCATTTGGATAATTCATATGACATTATATATTAATTTTAATATCGCTATAATTAAATCATAAAATTTTTTAGGGGTTTAATATGCAGTTAAAGTATGTAGGTGATATGCCTTTGATATCTAAGAATGGTGTAGGTTTTGATCATACCCAACCGGATAAGTACAAGTTGCTTCATGCCGCAGTTGAACTACTTGAAGCACTCTCTTATGGTGCGAGTGAAACAACACAACATCTGTATAGAGCTCAAGATAAAGATCTTTCATCTAGTGAATTGATGGATATAATAAAAAAGTATGTATCAAACCTTGAGGTTATCTTTAAATCATGCGATTATAAGGCACATGAATTAATCCATGATCAGGTAAACCGTGTAAAAGCAAATGATGAGATAAGCGAAGATGAAAAAGTGGCATGGCTTGAAAATATTAAAATTATGCGAGCATATTACTACCAGTATATCATTAATAAGAATGCATATGAGGCTACTCTTGAAGTACTTGGAAATGAGATACATGATGGGGGGATAAAAGAGGTGAGTGCCCCAATGTTTAAAAACTATGGTTCTGTTTTAAATGATTTGGTTGGAGTACTGGAGAGAAGAAAAGTACCAATAGACTCAGAGGTAAAGATAGAACAAGAGTCAGAGGGTTTGGTAGCTAAACTCATTATGAAACAGTCTTAAGCTAAGAGACTAATGGCTATAATTACACATGTCAAACAAAAATAAGAAAAATTCTAAAATAAACCAAAAAATTCGAGCCTATTTCGGTGATGACCCTTTTGATGTAGGGATACAACGGGTGAGTTCTGAGACTTTAAGTGAACTTTTTAATGCACTAGGTATTTATGATATTGAGCATAATAAGAAGCTTATGATAAAAACAATTCGTATGATTTGGAGTGAACCTGATGGCGGATACCGTTTAGATATTTTAAAGTTTTTTGAAAATAATGGTGAACTTTATAGAGGTGAAAAAAAAGAGCTTCCCTCATACGATAGAGATGAGAAGATAGAAATGCTTTTAGCACAACTTGATGTAAGTGCTGAGGAAGCAGTGGCTCTTTATGAAGCTTTTGCAACTATAAGAAGTAAAAAGATCACTATAGAAAAGATGGAGTCAAAACTTCGTCATATTCGTTATGAAGATAAACGTCAAAGTTTAGAAAGTGAACTAGAAGGAAACTTTGATATAGACGAGAGTTTTGAGTTTAATGCATCCTTGTCTTACTCTGTATATGGACAAACTTTTCATAAAATTTTAACACTTAATACAAAACCTTATGCCTACGAAGTCTTAGATGAATTAGAGCATGAAGAGATAGTCCAAAAGATAGGGGATGATAAACTCGCAACTGTAAAGAATAAACAAGAGCAGATCAATAAATTTATATCTTCAATCCGAGCACCACATGCTTATCTTACAACAGATGAAATCATTACAGCCTTTCGTGCTTCACCTCCTAAGTCAAAACTACACTTTCCTCTTATTGGGGCTAAAATATTAAAAAAGATAGTTGAGAATAAGATAGACTTTGCAACAATAGAACTTCAGGATGATGAGGTGTTTGTAAAACTTGAGGAGAGTTGTACTCTTCCACACTCACAAATAAAACTCTACTATAACCTAGAACTTCATATAGAACTAAATGGTTTACTAGAAGAGATATGGAACTCACAGAAGTTTAACTTTGACTCATTACATACAGAGGAAAAAGAAGAGTATGAAAAAGAGTTTTTTGTAGAGCTCGATGATCTTATAAATGAATGTAAAAAGTATGCACTTCTTTTAAATCTCAGTGATGAAGACTTGCATATAAAAGTGTATGAATTTTTACTTGATTTAATGCCACACTCTTTAAACCTTACTCCTAAGATAAAAAAGAAAGTGACACGTAGGTTTGTACACTCTATCTCTGATCTGCTTATCAAAAAACAACGTCAAGAGTTACTAGCTCGTACCATTCGTGACTTTAAAAATCTTTTTCCTATGGCTAGAGAGATGCGAAGAAAACTCACACTTCATATAGGGCCAACAAACAGTGGTAAAACATATGCAGCGATGCAGCAGCTTCAAGCGGCTGATACAGGTTATTATCTTGCACCCCTGCGTTTACTCGCACTTGAAGGGTATGAGGGCTTAAAGAGTAAGGGAATAGAGTCTTCACTTATTACAGGAGAAGAGCAGATTCTCGATGATGAAGCTACTCATATTAGTTCTACTATTGAGATGATGAACTATGAGGTTGATGTTGATGTCTGTGTAATCGATGAGGTTCAGATGATAGATGACCGTGACCGTGGTTGGGCATGGGCAAATGCCATCATAGGAGCACCTGCAAAAGAGATAATAATGACAGGTTCTGCTAATGCTAAAGAGGCGATTATTGCATTAGCTGAGTATCTTGGAGAAGAGCTTGAAATCATAGAGTTTGAGCGCAAAAATCCTCTCACTCTACTTGAGACACCAACAAACGTTGAAGATGTACAAAAAGGGACAGCTATCATCGCGTTTAGTCGTAAAGAAGTCCTGCGTTTAAAACAAAACTTTACTAAAAACTTTAGTGTGAGTGTTGTATATGGAAATCTTTCTCCTGAAGTTAGACGAGAAGAAGCACGGCGTTTTCGTGAGGGTGAGACTGACATCATGATAGCAACAGATGCCATTGCTATGGGGATGAATCTTCCCATAAAAACTATACTTTTCTCAAAAGCTGAAAAGTATGATGGTATAACAACTCGGAATCTTTTTCCCTCAGAAGTGCATCAGATATCTGGTCGTGCTGGACGATATGGTCTGAGTGAAGAGGGTCATGTAGGAGCACTTAATCCTGAAGCCTTAAAAATTGTAAAAAAGAACTTTTATAAAGAAGCCAAAGAGATAAGGATTCCTTTTAAAGTGATGGCAAACTTAGAGCATATTAAACTTGTAGCAAAGATTTTAGAAGAGAACTCTTTAGAAGTAATACTTAGCTTTTTTGTACAAAACATGGAGTTTAATGGTCCTTTTTATGCCTCTTCACTCGACGATATGCTTGAAGTGTCTAAAATAGTTGATGCTTATGATTTAGATATTGCAACAAAGTATCATTTAGCATGTGCACCGTTGACACTAAAATCTCCTTATATTATTGAGGCTTATGAGTCTTATCTTCATTCACTTGAGCAAGACCTAAGTGTGCATTATATTCACCCAACACTTACAGGTAAATTTGCAAGAACAACAGATGAGCTGCTTCGTGCTGAGGATATGGTCAAGGAAATCTCGCTATACCTTTGGCTCACTTATAGGTTTGGTGAACTATTTGTTGATGAGAAAAAAGCGAGAGACTACAGAGGTGTTCTCAACAGGTATATAGAACAGACTCTGCATCAAACACAGTTAGCACAGATGTGTAAACTCTGTTCTGCTCCTCTACCGATGAACTCTAAATATGCCATATGCCAACACTGTTTTAAGAAAAATTACACACATCAAAATAATAGAAGAAAAAGAACTTAGCTATAATACGGTAATAAAATAATATTGGATAACAAAGATGATTACAACTAATGATTTAAAAGTAAAAATAATAGCAGGTCTAAACCTTGAAGAGATCACAAGTGATGATATAGAAGACGACATGGCTCTTTTTGGTGATGACGGTTTAGGACTTGATTCAGTTGATGCGATAGAGCTAACGTTAGTTATAGAAAAACAGTTTGGTGTAAAAATCACAAACATGGCTGAAGCAGAAGAAATCTTTGCAAACGCTACTTCTCTTACAAACTATATAAACGAACAACAAAAATAATATATGCAGGAACTCTCCCTTCCTCATATAGCCCCTATAAGATTCGCGGACAAGATTCTTTTTAAAGAAGAAACGACAGCCAGAGTATCCCTCACCTTTGATTCCCTCCCAAACCTTGGTATGATGATAGAAGCAGCTGCTCAAAGTTCTGCAGCATTTTCTGATGGAACTAAGAAAGGTGGTTTTTTAGTGAGCCTTAAAAACATCAAACTCTTACAAAAACCTACAAAATTAGAACTAGAGGTAAGTTTATCTAATGAGCATACTTTACAAGATATGAGTTATTTTAGTTTTCTTATATATGAAGGTTCAGTGGAGTTAGTGAGTGGAAGTTTTGTTATTGTAAAAAACACTTAAACATACAAGAGACACTCTTGTATATTTAGTAAGATAAGTACTTTAAGAAACTGCACCATCGATTTTAACTACTTTATCATCTTTAAATGTTACATAAGCAGTAACCCATCTGTTTCTCCAGTATTTCCACTTGTTAGACTCTATTCCTCTTGTTGCATGAAATGGTGGATATCCACGTGAAAGCAGTACTGTACTCTTTGTCATTCCCATCGCTACAGCACCATTAAGTACATTTTCTTTTGTAGCAGGTGAGAGAGCTTCTAGAGAGACTTTTTTCATAGAAAAGAGTCTGCTAATCATAGTTGTAGCATCTACTTGAGTATATTTAGTGAATACTTCATAGTTGATTTTTGCTCCATCAATCTCTATTGTAATGATTTTAGCATTTACAGCTAGAATTTTTACCTCTGAATTTACTGGAATATGCATACCAGTTGCGTAGTTTGTACCTACAATTTTACCGTTTTCTCTCCACATACCAACCTGAGTATACAGAAGTGTTTGATTGTCGATAAGAGCTTGTTGTGCAGGTGAAAGTTTTGCAGAACCACAACCTATAAATAGTGTAGCTAGTGTGATAGCAAGAATTGAGATGATTTTTTTCATTATTTCTCCTTTGAAATATGAGAGAATCTTATATAAATTTCACTTAAAAAAGATTAAAATATTAGATATTATTAATTATGTTTATATTTAGTATTAATTAGATAAAATAAGAGCACTAGGTACCCCTTGCAGGTATAAAATTCAAGATAAAGTTAGTTGATATATGAAAAAAGTTTTGGTTCTTTACTATTCACAAACAGGGCAATTAAAATCTATACTGGAGAGTTTTACCTCTACTTTAGGTGATGAAGATATTTGTGTTGAGTATAGAGACATAAAACCTAAAACTCCATATCCTTTCCCTTGGCCTTTTTATAACTTCTTTGATGAGTTTCCTGAGGCCGTTATGATGGACGGTTGTGAGATTGAAGAACTTAAAGACTTAGATAATGATTATGACCTTATTATTCTAGGATACACGGTTTGGTATATGGCTCCTTCTATCCCTATCACTGCATTTATGAAATCAGACCAAGCAAAAAATCTCTTTAAAGACAAACCTGTAGTCACGGTTGTTGCATGTAGAGATATGTGGGTTCTCGCACAAGAGAAAGTGACAAATATATTAAATAATCTTGGTGCTAGAGTGATAGACCATGTAGCCCTAACAGATCAAGGTGGAAGTGTTAAAAGTATTGTAAGCCTTCCTATGTGGATGTTAAGTGGAAATAAAAAATACTTTAAAGCTTTTCCAACAGCCGGCATAAAAGAAGAAGAGATACAAGCTTGTTCTCGTTTTGGTCTGCGTTTGAATGAAAAACTAAAAGTAGATGCAGAGCTTAAAGAAGAAGCGATGTTAAAAAACCTTGGTGCTTGCGAAGTAAATGGTAAACTTATAGCAACTGAGAAAATTGCTAATCGTAGTTTTGCTATCTGGAGTAAACTAATCAAAGCCTCTGGTAAAAAGTATTCAAGAGGACGTAAAGTAAGTATTACAATTTATGTGACATTTTTACTTGCACTTATTTTTACAGTTATACCTTTAAATATTTTAGCGAGAAAAATTTTAAATAGATTTCAAAAAGAGAAAATTTTAGTAATGGAAGCAGAATATGAACTCCCAAGTGGAAGATAAATGAATAAAGTTTATATAAATAAAATTAGTGCTTTTTTCCCAAATGAAGCGGTGACTAACGATATGATGGAAACTGTTTTAGGACAAATTGGAGAGCGTCCATCTCGGGCAAGACGAGTGATACTAAAATCAAATAAAATTACTTCAAGATACTATGCAATAGACCCAAAGACTGGTGCAACAACACATACAAACGCACAACTAACAGCTAATGCCGTTCGTGGTTTAGATGATGAGAGACTAAAAAACCTTGACCTACTTGTATGTGGAACAACTCTTCCTGATCAGATTATGCCAAACCATGCAGTTATGGTTCACGGTGAACTCGGACTTAAACCCCTTGAGGTTGTCTCAACTGCAGGAATATGCCTTAGTGGTGCGACTGCACTAAAGTATGCTTTTACTTCTATAAAATCAGGTGAAGCAAGTTTAGCTGTAAGTACAGGAAGTGAAAATGTATCTTCTGCAATGCGAGCTAAACACTTCAAAGAAGAGTTAAACTCTAAGGTAGATGCATTAGAAAAAAATCTTGAGATAGCATTTGAGAAGGATTTTTTACGTTGGATGCTTAGTGATGGTGCAGGGGCATTTTTACTCAGTGACACAAAAAACACTAAGGGACTCTCACTTGAAGTACAGACAATCTTTTCACGCTCATATGCAAATGAGTTAGATGCTTGTATGTATGCAGGCGGGGATAAGACAGAGTCAGGTTCACTTAAAGGCTGGAGAGAGTATGAGACTCAAGAGATTTTAAATGAGTCAATTTTTTCTATCAAACAAGATGTAAAACTTTTAAATGAACATATCATCGAGTATACGGTCACAAAACCACTGATAGAGATGTTAGAAAAAAAGATGTTTGATCCTAAAGAGATAGACTGGTTTTTACCACATTACTCTTCTGGTTATTTTAGAGACAAGGTGGCGGCAGGTCTAAAAAAAGCAAACTGTGAGATAAGTCAAGATAAATGGTTCACGAACCTCTTTTACAAGGGAAATACGGGAAGTGCTTCTTTTTACATAATTTTAGAAGAACTTTTTAATAACAATAAATTTAAACGTGGCGAAAAGATTCTTTGTTATGTACCTGAAAGCGGACGATTTTCTACTGCATTTATACTTTTAGAGGTGGTCTAAGATGGATATAAATAGTGTTCCCCAGGATGATAGTTCAACGTATGCTAAAAATAAAAAAGCTATTTATGCAGCTGATGAAAATGGTAATGTTAGCGTTGTCGCTTCAAGTGGTTGGGAAGTTGAAGAAGCCGCTACAAAACAAGCACTCTCTGACTTAGAAGAATCAGCCAAAGATGCCTACACCCTTGTAAAAAATGGAAAAATGTCTCCACTTTATTTTCATATGTATGCGGTACGTATGGATTTACAAGTTTTATCTGAGTCTAGTGGGTTCTTTAAATGGACAATTAAAAAAGATTTTAATCCTGATATATTTACTAAGATAAAAGAAAAACGTTTACTAGTTTATGCTGATGCTATGGGAAAATCCATCCAAGAACTAAAAGTTTTACCAAAGGGACTATATGAATAAATTTACACACTCCCACTCTGCACACTGTGAAAGTGGAGTTATGTCTTCTATGCTGGCACACCATGGTTTAATACTTAGTGAACCTATGATTTTTGGGCTTTCTTCTGCTATGACTTTTGCTTATCTTCCTTTTTTAAAACTAGGGGGTCTTCCTTTAATCGCTTATAGAAATATGCCAAAATCTATTATCAAAAATATTCGTAAAAACCTTAAAATAAAAATGAAACTAGAGACCTTTTCAAATAAACAAAAGGGTGAAAAAAGACTCGATGAACTCCTACAAGAGGGGAAAATAGTTGGAGCACAAACCTCTGTGTATTGGTTAGACTACTTTCCAGAGGAGATGCGTTTTCACTTTAATGCACATAACCTTATCATTTATGACAAAAAAGAGAGTGGTGAGTACTGCATTAGTGACCCTGTTTTTGAGACACCACAAGTTTGTAGTGCTTCTTCACTGTCTAAGGCTCGTTTTGTTAAGGGTGTTATGGCTCCTAAGGGACTTTTATATTACCCTGAGTTTGTTCCACAAGATATAGACTTAAAACCTATAATTATTAAAAATATTAAAAAAACTGCAAAAAGAATGTTAAAAACTCCTATTCCTATAGAAGGACTTCGTGCTATTAGGTACTTAGCCAAACACATAAGAGCACTTTCTAAAAAAGACAAACGTTATGCAAAACTTTTTTTAGGTAACATAGTGAGAATGCAAGAAGAGATAGGAACTGGTGGTGCTGGTTTTCGTTATATTTATGCTGCATTTTTAAAAGAGGCTAGTGATATTTTTGAGAGTAACTCTACTTTAGATGAGGCTTCAAAACTTCTTCTTGAGGTTGGAGATGAGTGGAGAGATTTTGCTCTCGCAATCGCCAAATCCATAAAGCCAAAGAAAGAGATAGACTTTGATGCACTTGCAGATAGACTCTTGTTGATTGCAGAGAGTGAAGCAAAAGTGTATAAAAAAATGTTAGAGTTTAACGGCAAATAGTTTATGCTACAAGTAAGGAATGTCACAAAAATTTATGGAGATGTCAAAGCACTTGATTCTCTCTCTTTATCTGTAAAAACAGGGAGTGTTTTTGGTCTCTTAGGGGTAAATGGAGCAGGGAAAACAACACTGCTTTCTATCCTAAATGGTCTTGTGAGTATAGATGAGGGAGAGATAGAACTTTTCGGACTTGATATAAAAAAAGATATAAAAGAGATTAACACTATTAGCTCAATCATTCCTCAACACCTCGCTTTTTATGAAAATCTTAGTGTTAAAGAAAACATCAACTTTTTTGCAAGTCTACAAAATGCAAGTAAAAATGCTATATCAAATGCAATAGAGATTAACTCTTTAGAAGCGCTGTATAAGCAGCGGGCCTCAACACTTTCAGGTGGACAAAAACGCCGTCTCAACATTGCCATAGGATTGCTTAATGACCCAAAAATTATCTACTTCGATGAACCAACTGTTGGAATAGATCCAAGAAGCCGTAACGAGATACTAGACTCTATTAGTAACTATAAAAAGCTTGGTATCACAGTCGTATATACAAGCCATTATATGAATGAGATAGAGAGAATTTGTGACACGGTGGCTATTATTGATGCGGGGGCACTTGTCAAACAAGCAAACCTTGATGATTTACTTTCAAATAGAGACTCAGACAAGGTACTTGTAGAGACTATCTTTAATGAAAAGTTAACTTCTTTAGGCCTCAGACTTTTAGATAAAACAACAATTGAGAGCTCACAAAAAGAGCTGACACAAGTCTTACAAATTTTAGAGTTAAATAAAATATTTATCAAACAAATTCGTTATGGTTCTTCTAACTTAGAGAAGTACTTTTTAGAGGTAACTGCATAATGTTATGGGCGATGACAAAAAAAGAGTTTTTACTTGTAAGTCGCGATAAACATGCACTTTTAGCACTCTTTATAATGCCTGCAATTTTTATACTTGTGATGTCTGTAGCCTTAAAAGAGCAGTTTAATCAAGATGCTATTAGTTTTCATATAGAGATAAAAGATAATGACAAGAGTAAAGAGAGTAAGAAGTTTATAAACAAACTTTTGAAGTCATCTAGTTTTTCTCTTGATGAAGAAAAACCTGAACTACTTATCACTATTCCCAAAGCATATTATGATTTAAGTAAAAGGTCTCAGAAATTAGACATTTTAGTTTTGGGTTCACTCAAAGGTGGTTTATTGGAAGTTTTTAAAGCCAAACTACTCAAAGAAGTGATGGACTTTAAACTTCGACAGATGAGTAAAAAGATTAAAAAAACAGACTTTCAAGCATCAAAAGCAATAAAAAAAATGAGTCTAGACTATGATGACCTTTATAATATTTCCTATGAAAAGCATCCCCTTATCCCAAGTTCAACACAGCAGAGTGTACCCTCATGGATAGTTTTTGGAATGTTTTTTGTTATCATTCCGATGTCGACTATTTTTATAAATGAGAGAAAACAAAATACACTCTCGCGTTTAACAACTATGAATGTCTCTATATTTAAACTCACCCTTGCTAAAATATTTCCTTATCTTCTTATTAATCATATTCAAGTCTGGATAATGTTAGGTGTTGGCGTTTTTATCGTACCATTTTTTGATACACCTGCCTTAGAGATAACAGGCTCGTTTATGGCTATCGAAGTTTTATCTTTGGGGCTGAGTCTTTCGGCGATTGGGCTTTCAGTTCTTATAGCTGTGAGTGCAACTTCAGCAGAACAAGCGACTACTATTGGTGGAATCTTAAACATACTACTAGGTGCTATTGGTGGTGTGATGGTACCTAAGTTTATCATGCCAGAATCTATGCAAACGTTAGCAAATATATCGCCTATGTCTTGGGGCCTAGATGGTTTTTTAGATATTTTTATGAGAAGTGGAGATGTAGGTATGGTAATTTATAATGCTAGCTTGTTAGCTCTTTTTGGCTTAGTAGCACTAAGTATATCAATGATAATATTAAACTTGAGAATAAGTAGAGGCCTGTAATGGATTTAGAAAAATTAAAATATGATTTAAAAGTTATGATTATAGAAGAGTGTGAAAAAGAAGATATAGAACCTGAAGATATTGACAATGAAGCAGAACTCTTTTCAGATAAAAGTGGTTTAGAACTGGACTCTTTAGATGGACTCACAATTAGTATGGCACTACAAAAAAAGTATGGACTCAGAATAGGTGATCCAAAAGCTTTTCGCCGCATAATGACAACAACAACAGCTTTAGCACAGTTCATAGAAAAAGAACACAATGGCTAATATACTCAAAACATCTTTTCTCTCATCTTTAGGTGATAAAACTGCTACATTAAATGCAGTTAAATCCAATAATATTTGTATGAGTCAGAAAGAAGTTTTCGCTATTGAGGGAAATGTAAATATTCCATATTTCAGTTTTCAAGTAGAGGTAAAAGATACACAGAAAAGTATATATGAAGCACTATATACTCAAGTTGAACTTGTTACAGAGGGCCTATCAAAAGAGCAAAAATCAGAGACTATTATAATAGTAGGTACTTCTATTATTGACTGGAATATCGCAGATGCTATAGAGGCAAAAGATAAAGAGTATAGCTCAAAAAAACTCAGTATAGATACATATGCAAAAAAGCTAAGTAAAGCTTTTAATCTTAATGGTTATACACTCACTATAAACACTGCTTGTACTTCAAGTGCAAATGCTTTACTTGAAGCGAATAACCTTCTTAATGCTGAGATTTATAAGTATGCTATCGTTCTTGGATGTGAGGTCGTTTCACATATAATGAGCAGTGGTTTTAATGCAATGCAATTACTTTCTCAAACATCTATAAAACCCTTTTCAGACACGAGAGATGGAATGATTTTAGGTGAAGGGATAGTTGCCTTTTTACTTGGGTCCGAAGACTCTTCTTGGAGTATACAAGGTGCTTTTAGTAATTGTAATGGTGTAAATATTACAGCGGTAAGTCCTGAGGGGGATGAGTTTAGTGATGTTATGAAAAAGGCGTTACTCTCTGCAAGTATAAAGGCAAGTGATATAAAAGCACTCAAGGCACATGCAACTGCAACTCTTTCAAATGATCTCTCAGAACTTAATGCGATTAAAAAAGTATTTCAAAATGATATAAAGTTCACTGCGTTAAAGCCTTACATAGGTCATACAGTAGGTGCTTGTGGACTTTTAGAAATGGCACTTTTTATGGAGTGTATAAATGATGGATTTATACCAAAAACTATAAATAATGACAGTATTAAAAGCGAAGAGTATCAGCCTCTACGTGAAAACATAAAGTGTAGCGATGGGCTGTTTATGATGAACTACTTTGGTTTTGGTGGTAATAATACTTCTATTATTATAAAAAAAGAGTCTGTATGAAACTTTATGTAAAAGCGACCTCTTCGTATCGAAGTGACCTCGAAGATATAGTGATAAAAAAAGAGTTAAAACTCAAGTATAAAGTAGATACTCGTCGTAAAGATGACTTTATCTATGCTGGACTACTTGGGGCACTACGTTTAAGAGATACAATAGAGATACATGAAGATGATGCACTCTATCTCACGAGTGGAGTAGGTAACTTTAATATCATCAGTACAGTGTATGAAGATATGATAACAAAAAAAGAGCTTATGAGACTTTTTGACTTTATAAATATACTTGGAAATACCACAAGTTTTTATGTAGCCAAGACACTTGGTATAAAAGCAAAAAGTCTTTTTCAGATTTCTGATAATTTTACTTATTTCCATTCACTTATTAATATTTATGCCTCTTTAAAGGGTTCTTCTAATGAAGCAATTTTAGGTGCGATTGATATTAAAAGTGAAGATGAAAATATCATCAAACGATTACTTGATGTAGAAAAAGATGTTAGTTGTGTTAGTAGTGTTTCTTATCAAAAGCTCTCTTTAGAGAGAACTGATGCTTTAGTTGAGATAGAATTTGATACTATGTTTTACACCTTAGAAGAAGTACAAAAGATAATACAAAAAGAGAGTATGAAAGTTATATGCTCTTTAAGGTGTAGTGATTTAAAGTGTGATGCACCCATAGAGTTTTTTGAGAATTTGGGTGCAAATGTAGTTGCTGATGTAGTAGAGATGCAAGAAGATACACTTTTTATAGAGTCTTATGATAACAAATACAAAATCTTAAAAATAAGGGCTTTAAAGTGAAAGCATATATCAATAGTTATGAGTTACAATCATGTGTGGGGAATACAAAAGAGTTAATGGAAGCTATCTATGATCAACGCAGTGGCATTAGCATCGACACATCTTATATGCGTGATACTCCTGTTGGACTTGGTAAAATGAGTAAGGGAGATTTCTTTCTTACATTAAATGAAGTAGTTCGAAGTGTGTTAGAGTGTTCTTCTTTAGAGAATTTCTCAAACACTTTGCTTATTGTTGGCTCTTCTGTTGGTGGAATGTCTGAGAGCGAAACACACTACTTTAAAGATAAAAACTATAAAAATATAGATTCATCTCGCCATGCGATTAGTGTGATTGAAAACTCACTACAAGAAGAATTTTCTTTTAAAGATGTACGTTCAATCTCTACTGCTTGTACCTCAAGTGCAAATGCTTTTTTACTTGCAAAACGACTTATAAATGTAGAGGCTTATGATAATGTTCTAGTTGTAGGGGCAGATGCTCTGTGTTATACAACCGTTTGTGGGTTTTATGCCCTGAGTGTTCTTTCATCTAAACCTTGTACTCCATTCTCTGAGAATAGAGAAGGTATGAATGTTGCCGAGGCAATAGCTGCTGTACTTGTACAAAATGTACAAACACAAAACTCTATAGAGTTATGTGGAGTAGGGGCAAGTTCTGATGCTTACCATATGACAAACCCTGACCCGGAAGCTGGGGGTGCTATCTCTTCAATGAGTAATGCACTAAAAGATGCAGGCTTAAATGTAGAAGATATTAACTATGTAAATGCACATGGAACAGGGACCTTAGCAAATGACAACGTTGAAGCCTTAGCTATAGAGAAACTTTTTGCTAATGGTGTTAGTGTTAGTTCCACAAAAGCTATCACAGGACATACACTAGGGGCTGCTGGAGCAATAGAAGCTATAATCTCATGTGAGGCTATAAAACAAGGTAAAATCCCTCCTCAAACAAACATGAAGATACAAGATAATAAAAATATAAATATCCCAATCCAGACGATAAAACAAAAAGTAAATTATGTAGTAAGTAACTCTTTTGCTTTTGGTGGAAACAACACATCTATAATCTTTGGAGGAGTGAAGTAATGTCTAAAAGAGTAGCAATCAACATCATAAGTGCAGCAAAAATTTATGCACCCATAAAGATAGAAGACTTAGAGGAAAAACGAATAGTCCCAAAAATGATGTTAAGACGGCGCTTAACTAGAAATGCAAAGATTATGCTTTATCTTGCTGATAAATGTGGTTTTAAAGGTGGAAAAATAGTATATGGTTCTGCATTTGGTGAACTTCAAGCAACAGTAGGTATAACAGATGCCATTTTAAATGAAACAGCTATAAGCCCAACACTATTTCAAAACAGTGTATATAACTCAGCACCCTCATACTTCTCTCTTCTTAACACAGATAAAGATGAGATAATTACTATCTCCTCAGGGATGAATACATCAAGAGCTGTTTTACAAACAGCAGCACTTCAAGCTTTAGTCTCAGGAGAGAGAGTTTTATGTGTAGTCACTGAGTGTTTAGATATTAATATGATAGAGGATGTTAACACTTGTACAAAGTACTTAGAATCAGGTGCAGCTGTTGTTTTAGAGATAGCTAAAGATGAGAGTGGTGTGCTTGAGATAGAGAGTCTAAAAGAAGAGGGCATTATAGAATCACTTCAAGAGTTGATTCACGTAATAAGTATGAACAGGAAAGGTTCTTCTAAGGTTTATATAAGCTTATGAGCTTTTTTATAAAATAAGAAAAAGTTTTTATATATGAAAGAACCACACCTTATAAAAGATGTGGTGAAGTGAGAAAAGTTTATTTCTAATAGTGCCTTTCGTTTACTGTGTAATGACTTAAAACACTATCTTTGCTGAATGTAAATTTTTGAGTTTTCATACGAATACGATCACTACCAAAATAAAATGGAATAAATTGTTTACCTGTCATATGGCGATTAGTATAGATAAGTACATCTTCTCTTTTTGAATTATACGAACGTCCAGATGGATTCCCAAGTTCAGATAACACATCATTAATAGTTGTTTTTCCTATCTTATATTTATGTTCATTTTGAGCATTTTGTTTTGCTGGTTTTGGATTAGATGATCCACAACCACTTACACTAATAGCTAGCCCTAAAGCTAATGCTAATCAACCTTATATTTAGAATACTGAATTCTATCTTTAAAAACTTAAAATAAACATAACCCAACTCTACTTAATTAACAATTCTGAAATATATTATTTATTGTTATTAATGTAACTTTTCATAAAGTAAAAACTATACTAGAAGAAAGACAGATATTAGAACTTTGTAAAACATGTGATACCTCTTGAATTATGTAGTTTAAGAAAGTATATAGAAAAGTACCGTAATATTTAATTTATTTCAACTAAAAGCGTTGACTTAGAAAAGTTTTGTTATAATCTGTTAAATTTAAAAATAGGCTAAATAGTGAAAAAAATAATTATAAAAACAGTTCTTCTAACAGGGCTACTAACTTCTCAGTTAAGTGCAGTTGAGAATAACTTTATCATGGATATTATGCCAGGTGCTTATCAAGGTCATACAAATGTAGATGGCTTTGTGAATAGTAGTGGCTTTGCGTCCGAAACAATTAAGGGAACAGGTTCTATCTCTCCAAGTGTCTCTTTAGGTTATGGTTTAGATGTTCCTTATGCTTCTTTTGATGTAACAGCTGGTGTAGGATACTTAATGAATGGTGTTTTTACTGCAGCATACACTCATGCTGAAGTAACTGGATATGTTACAACAAAAGCAAAGGGTTTTATGATTGGACCATTTTATAGATATGTAAACTACTCTAACCCAACATGGACTACCGAAAACTTGTCGATGGAAGGTACAACAGCATCTGCTTATGGTATTGCTATGATGACTGGTGGAAAAAATGTTAAGTTTAAAGTAAAAGTTGTATCTTTAAATGGTGCTGATATAGCGGTAAGAGGTGAAAATGGATACACTGCATCCAGTAATGTTATCTCATTAGATGGTGTTGGTGTTGAGTTAGGTTTAGCTCTTCGTTTTTAATTCTTTATTAATATACATTGATTTATGTGCGGCGTTTATTTCGCCTCACAAATCATAAGTGTATGTCCAAACCCTAAACCATCTACTTGTTCGATTACATTTAAACCCGCTTCATTTTACTTGTCCCCTTTGCTAGAGCTGTAATCTCTGGTGAAACTGATGTAAGTGCAACTAACCATTTTTCAGAATTAGCACCGATATCGAGTATATTTTTAATGTTTTTTCACTCATAATTTTAATAAGTGTTTTAAATGCAGCATCAGAGTAGAAGTGATCATAACCAAACCAGCTATCTTTAGCTTTTTGTGGTTATTTTGTAAGTAAAGGGTAGATAGTCTCTTCTTCTGTATTATAGGCTTAAGTCTGTCTCACCTGCTATTGTCTGTGAAGAGGGTGCTTTAGAGATACAAGAGAATAAATAAGAGGGAATCATCGTGTCTCTTAGTGAGCTGTTTGCTCTTTCAGATATGCATGAGAGAGGTGAGAGAAAAGGATACTCTTTTAAAGATTGTGCTAATATGTTAAATAAAATTATAACATAAAGGACTTTTCTTGATACATTTAACTTTTAAGAGTTTAGCAACTCTGCTCATTCTTAACCTCTTTATATCTTGTAATAGTTCTGACTCTCAAAGTACACAAGAGAAACCTCTTGTAGCTGAAACGCTCAAAAGTGTCACACTTGTAGCACTAACAAATGAGAAAGAGAGTATTCAACTTCATGGAGAAGGTGCTACTCGCTACACTATAAAAAACTTGCCTTCGTGGATTAGCTTGGATGAGAACAGTGGTCTTGTCACTCTAGATGGGGAGAACAGCCACTATGGTCAAGAGTACTTTGATGTGACTATCTCAAACACCACTGAGAGTTTTACAAAAAAAGATGCCCTCAAAATTCAACTCTTTCGTAAACAGGAATTCATCGGGGGTAAGTTAAGACGAAATAAAATTACTCCAACAGTTGTGGAGAGTTCCCTAAAGTCGATCTCAGGCACAGGTGCACCCCTTGTCTATGATAAGAAGAATAACTACTGGAAAGCCATAGTTACCTACTACACAAGCTACTCAAATAACAACCATCTAAAACTTCTAAATCTTACAACACTTAAAGAGGACAAAAGCTATGATAAGTTCTTAGAAGGCACTCCCTTAAATGGTGTAAGTCCCGTTGTCGCTTACGATCTAGACACCTACATCAGAATATCGGGAAAATTTGTAAAGTACTCAAATGATACACAAGAGATAACTGAGATTGGAGATGTTCCATCGAGTTTGGGGCGAAGTATTTTATACCCTTCTATTACTTTAGGTCTTGATGGACAGCTAGTGATGGGTGGAGCTTTAAACGGAAAGATCAGTATCGCTGAGTATAACATCACATCAAAAAGCTATACTGTTTGGAGTGGGCTTAATGTCGATGCAGAGCATCCAAATGGAGACAATGCAGCAAACCGAAATGCAGCAGCAGATGCAACACACCTCTATGCATCCACAAACGGTAACGGAACAGGTTATAGAGTCTATAGTATGGATAGAGCAACTAAAACAGGAAAAAAACTTGCGAACTGTCCTGGCTGGGTGACTGTGGCACAAGGGAAGTATGGAGCTTGGGTCTATATGCCATCGAACTCTACAGACGCGAACAATGAGCCATTAGCAGGAGGAATGTACTGGTTAGATAAAGGCAAACTTCTCTATGCTTCAAATGGCCTCAATCAAGACACTTGCCCTTGGGATAACCATGGAGAAGAATTTAGCCGACATACTGCTGCTCCTATTGATAGACCTTATAAGGTGCTTGGAAAAGGGATGATACCTAAGCCCTCTGAGAACACAGGAGCTATTTGGCTCAAACGACTTATCTCAAGTGCATGGGAAAAGGTGACTGTAGCAAATATTCAAAGTTTTCCTATCATCCTAGAAAGTATTACAGCGGTAGATAACAAGATCATTTCAGTGGGTGATGCATATGCTGGTTTCTCTGTCTATGACATAGATACCCAGACGAAAAAGAACTACACAGGACTCCTCTCTTACTACTCAGATGTTGTGATAGATAACAAACTCTATATGAGCGGTTACCCTTCGGGAATGCTTTATGAGTATGACCCTTCTCTGGCATGGGGTAATACAGCAGGAAGCTATGATCCAAATGAAGTAGTTAACAAAGAGGAAAAAAACCCTAAGTTTATAGGCTTTACAAGATATGACTCTCCAAATATAAATGGTGTTTCAGTAGGTGGAACAGGGGGTGGACAGCACAAAAACTTCGTATTACTAGAGGGAAATGACAATGTACTCTGGGCCTTTGGAGAGTGGGAGAGAGATGGGCATGGTCTAGGAGTCACTTCGGTTGATCTTAATGATAACTATCGAATGAAAGGCTATAGAGATAAAGCCCTTATGGAGCATCATACTCCAAGAGATGGTGTAGCTACAGAGGATTACTTAGTTGTATTGTGCGAGTGGCGAGGGGATAGCTTCCTTGATCTCTCTGTCATGGATAAAGAGACTAAGAAGTTTCATAACATCACCTTACCTCCAAACGCAATAATGCCGTGGAGCTCTCTAACAAGAGGCTCAACTATCACTAACTATGGGAAAAACAAGGTAGTTATAGCAAGTGCAAATGACAAAAGAGAACTGATACTCATAGGGGTAGATATAGAGACAGATACGATACTCTACAACCATACCTTTCTTAGCTCATATACAAGCTCAGGAGGTGATATGGAGCTTATGAGTGATGGCAACATTTACTTAGGGCTTAATGGTATCACTGTTTTAGTGGAGCCAAACAATGGCTGGATAGAAGAGGTACATGATTTTGGTATGAATGGACAGAGAGTTTTAGGTCCAGATGATAAGCTCTACTATACATATGGAACAAAAACATATCGTATAGACAAACCATTTTTAGAGTCAGGATTCAAAACAATTTCTAAAAATGAGGGTGATATCTTTAATCAAATAGTTTACTATAATCAAGGCTCAGGAGTGGGAGAGTCGCAGGTCATAGAAACAACTCTCAGTGATGGTAATATCTCAAAAAAAGCTATAAATATCCAAGTGACAGAAGTAGGAAATAGCGATGGAGAGCTCTTTCTTGCTACAAAGTATAATCTCAATCCAGGTAAAGAGTATACGATACGGTTTAATGCAAAAATAAATAGTGGAACTGCCAAAATCATAGGGTATAGAACTTACAATGTAAAGCAGTATACACCTGTGAGTTACACTCTAAAAAATGGTGCAAATGAGTTTGTAATACAAGGGGATAACTCAAACAAATTTCCGAGGTTTCAGCTTGATAACTCAAAGCTTTTTGATATAGAGATCTCGGAGTTTATTTTTATAGATAATTTAGAGAGTTAAGGGAAAAAATGAAGTTTATAGATAAAAAAAGTATAGTTGTTATCTGTGCAGTGTTGCTACTATCGGGATGTGGTAATCCAGAGAACACAGAAAACATAGCAGAGACAAAGACAAGTAAAATAGATACAAATCGCAGTAAAATAAATAAAGTAAATCTAGCACAACTCGCACTGTCTGAGGGGAAAACTCCACTCGAGTACTTAGAGGATGAGTTTAATAAAAAACGTCCTTCTTCATTTGTGCTAGAGGATCAAAAAGTATTTGACCCCTGGTCAGATGCCAATCGCTCATTGATACACTTTAGTAAAGATAACTGGACGAGTCAGTTTGACTTTACTGGAGTCGCTTGGAATAGCATCAAGGCCGGAACTCTGGTGACAAACCAGCATATACTTGTAGCGGCACATTTTGCAAGAGCTGTAGGAGAAGAAGTGCGTTTCTATACGAAAGAGGGCAAAGAAGTTGTACGTACCATTGTCGCACTTAAAACACTCGAGCAGTATGACAATAGAATAAGTGATAGCTGCATAGAGAAGTTAAATGCTCCGGTTCCCAATAGTATTAAAGTCTACTCTATTATAAATGCTGAGGGGCTTGATGACTTTAGTAGTCTCAACGGATCTCCTTTAATCTTAACTGATCAGAGAAGAAAAGCTTATGTAGATGTCATCCCATCTTTTAATGGTACAGCACTACTTATGAACTTCGCCAAGTACAACAAGGTGTCTACTCTTATGTATCATAAAATTATTGGTGGAGATAGTGGCGGTCCTATCTTTAGTGTAGTAGATGGTGAGCTTGTCATTGTAGCACTTGTAAACCACTACACATCGGGTGACTTTCTTGCCTATGATCCAATTTATAATGCTTTAGTGCAAGCTATTGCAGATATGGAGAACAAATGATGAAAATTTTTACTAACTGTATGACAATAGTATTTATACTCATAATCTTTTCAGCCTGTGGTTCGGAGAGTCAAACTGAGACTCCAGCGGACATAAATCAGACAAAGGATACAACTCAGGTAGCACAGTCAAAAATAGTACGAATTAACCTTGCCAAAGTAGCACAAGATCAAGGAAAAACACCACTAGAATACCTAGAAGATGAGTTTGATAAGAAACATCCTTCTGCATTTGTACTTGAAGATCAAATGATATTTAATCCATGGTCAGATGCTGTTCCCTCTTCTATCAGGTTTTCTACTGATAACTGGGCGAGTCAGTTTGATTTTACGGGAATAGCTTGGAATAGTATTAAAGCAGGGGCTTTAGTGACAAACCAGCATATAATTGTCGTAGCCCACTTTGCAAGAGGAGTTGGTCAAAAAGTATACTTTTATACCAAGGATGGAGTGAAAATTGTCCGAACAGTTGTTGCTCTTAAGTACCTTAGTAAGTATGACTCTACTATTATAGATGGCTGTATAGAAAAGCTTGATGCCCCTCTCCCTGATACTATAAAAGTTTATCCACTTATAGATCCCTCTGGTCTTGGAGATTTCTCAAGTCTAGAGGATGCTCCATCAGTGTATAGTGATCAAAGAAGAAAACTTTTTGCAGGTAAAATAACTCACTTGGATACACCTAAAACAATGATGTGGCTATGGAAGAATCCAAAGGTAGATGAGATTATGTTTCACAACTCAGTTGGTGGAGATAGTGGAAGTCCAATGTTTTTTATAATAGATGGTAAGTTGGTTTTTGTCTCAGCACTTACCGGTCATGCGACGAGTACTGCTATACAAGGACATTTTTATGGGTATAAATCTGTATACGATGCTTTACTTCTAGCGATAGAAGATATGAAAGATATTCACTAAGGAGAAAAATGAAAACAAGACTTCTCAAAAATCTCTCGATGGTAGTACTGTTAGTGTTGCTTAACTCTTGTGGGAGTGATGAGCAGAGTTAAACAAAGCCTGCAAGCTTAGTAAAGCAGGAGTATATCTCTTCCTTCATGGGGAACTCTAGATAAAAAAACAGGAAAGATTGTTATAAATGCGGATGGAGTGATTAAAGGTCATTTTAAATTTGATGTGGTTTTAAATGACAAAGTGACTAGAGAGGAACTTGTAGAGTTACATGATGCTGCTCAAATGCTAGGCTATACAAGAACATTTTCCTCCCAAACAAAGATAGAACTTCTTGGAGTGTTTTGAATGGTTTTCAGCTTTCAAACTATGGTCTGCATCAGTTTGTTGTGGCAGACTTATCTACGGGTGTCTCTCGCATAAACGATACTGAGTTTTTAGATCATCAAGGATACTCGGCTAATGTCGGCTATACACAAACAGCAGGCTCTTTGATGGTAAATGTAGATGAACAGGATGTCTGCATCTATAGTGTCGTCCCTGTTGGTAATGTGACAAAGGTAAATGTTCAAACGGGTGAAAAAGTCTACACCCTAACTTAGAATCAAAAAAATGACTATATTTACCTGACATATGCTTGGTACTGGTTACTCAGACTCGACCCTTATAGTGGACTGATGGAGGTAGTGGAAAAACCAGTCTCTCCTTCAAATCCTATTCTGTACAAGGATGATATCTATTTTAGTGGTGCGAAGTTTTTTAGAAAGTTTAAGGACTATATGGTGAAGTATGAGAACGAATAATCCCTTTTACTATTATGCTCTCTCGCATACCATAAGTGTATGTCCAAAGCCTAAACCATCTACTTGTTCGATTACATTTAAACCCGCTTCATTTGCAAACTGTTCAAACTCACTAGCACGATACATTTTACTCGTTCCATTTGCTAGAGCTGTAAAATATGGAGAAGTATTTATAAGACAGTATGCCCCTATTTCATGGCTTTGTCTATCCCAAAATGGTTCAACAATGTATACTTTTCCATCTTTATTAAGGGCATTTTTTGCACGTCTGAGTATATTTACAATGTCATTAACTCCAAAGCAGTCTAAAAACTGACTCATCCAAACAGCATCAACATCTGTTGGAAAGGCAATAGTATGGTCAAGCAGGTCGATTTGTTGCCCCTTAACTCGTCCCTCAACCCCATTCTCTTTAGCACGGATAAGTGCTTCATATATTTGAGGCTGATGGTCTAGGATAGTGACTATAGTCTCTGGTGAAACTGATGTAAGTGCAACTGACCATTTTCCAGTATTACCACCGATATCGAGCATAGTTTTTATCTCTTTTTCACTCATAATTTTAACAAGTGTTTTAAATGCAGCATCAGAGTAGAAGTGATCAAAACCAAACCAGCTATCTTTAGCTTTTTGTGGTAATTTTGTAAGTAAAGGGTAGATAGTTTCTTCTTCTGTATTAAAGGCTTTGTGAAGACCAACAGGTTCACCCTTTTTTAGGGACTCATCAAGATAAAAAAGTCCAAGGTAGTTTACATCATGGTTATAGTTGAGATTTGCTTTTGTCATCTCATCATTTTGTAAGAAGTAGCCTATTTTTGTAAGCGAGTATTTCTCATCATGAAAAGACAAGGCTCCCATACTAAAACCAGTTTCACAAAGTACCTGCACTGCATAAAGGCTTAAGTCTGTTTCATCCGCTATTGTCTGTGCTGTAAGTGGTGTTCTTTTTTTCTTATGCAAAAGTTCAAATATTCCCCAGTCACGAAGTAGTCTCGCACACTGAAATACAATAGGCCCAAAGGCTATTTTTTGGGCTTCTAGTAGAGCAGTTTCCCCACTCATATTTTTTGTGTCAAACATTAAAGTCCTTGTTTTTGGATTCTATTAGTAAACATAAGTAAAGTAAAGAAGAACACCTGAGAGCTCATTTGTAATATCAAGTGTTTTATCATCATCTTTTGCTTCTAAATATATTTTATTTGAATTAAATCCGAGACCCACACCTACTTGCTCAACAAAACGATACTCTACATTAAGTGCTGTACTTATGAGTGAACCAGTAAAACCATCATAATTTAAAACAAAATAATCAGCCTTATAGTTCACAAAAAGAGAATCTTTAATGATGGTATATTCACCTTTAAAACCGACAACAGGAAGAGGAATAGTAGCTGATGCACTTGAGCTGTATGTATTCGTTAGAGTACCATTGACTGTTCCCCTCGCTCCCAAGCCTATATCTAAGGTAGTGACATGAAGACCAGCGGTAAGGGCTAGTTCTACTTTTTCGTTATGGTAAAAAGAATATCCGTAGTTAACCTTGTATACATTCATATCAAAATGACTTGTAATTTTTGCTCCGGCTGAGATGTCATCTCCATCCCATTTGATATCTTGGTTTATAACTCTATCGCCATTACTGCGAACAGAAAAGAAAGAAAAATCGATACTATGTGTATCTGTTAAACGGTAGTAACCATCTAGTCTAAATACACCAGTATCATTTTCCATACCGAGTTGATCTTTAGTGTTTATACGAACCCCTATTGGAGTATTATTTGGTGTTAAACGCATTTCAGTTTCAAAGTTAGTTACAAACATTGCACCTGCATTTATTTTCCATTTGTCTTGTACTTTTGCACTTAGGATTGTACTTAAAAGTAAGAACGATACGAGAAGAATTTTAGTCATTTTCTATCCTTTAAATTAGTACTAAAAGCATATCATAAGATATATTATAAAGAACTAATTTAAACTGAAATAGTCATATCGCATGGGCTTTTACGCTATAATCGGTTCATATCACTAAACATTGAGGAGCTGTATTATATGGTAACAAACTTGACAAAAAACGAAATAACAAACCTTGCTTTAGAGATTATTATTAAAGCGGTACTTTTAGGAGTGATTCTCTTTTATGCATTCTCTATTATTAAACCATTTATAGTCTTAGTGCTTTGGGGTGTAATCATAGCTGTTACCCTTTCTCCTCTCATTACAAAACTAGATAAAAAACTCAAACCTAAACGCAGTCTTATTATCACAATATTTACAGTATCCTTAGTTACTAGCTTACTTGTTCCCACATATATGCTTTCAGATTCTGTTATTGATTCTTCTCAACAACTTGCACACGATTTACAAGAGGGAACCCTTGTTATTCCTCCTCCAAATGAGAATGTCAAAGAGTGGCCTTTTGTTGGAGAGAAGATATATGCTCTTTGGAGTGGTGCTGCAAATGACTTAGAAAGTACTCTTATAAAATTAAAACCAGCCCTCACAGAATATGGAAAAGTGATTGCATCCTCTCTTGGAGGTGCTTTAGCTGGGGTACTTCAGTTTGTAGTATCACTCATAATAGCCGCAGTGATTTTAGCAAATAGCGAAGGCAGTATAAAAGTTTACCATGCAATTTCACGGCGTTTAGTGGGTGAACAAGGGATAGAATGGGCAGAACTTTCAGCACTTACTATTAGAAGTGTAGTTCAAGGGGTTATAGGAATTGCTATGATTCAAGCCGTGTTAGTATTCCTTGGTATGGTCGCTGTTGGTGTCCCTTTTGCATGGGTTTGGGCATTTATGGTTCTTTTTATCGCGATTATTCAAGTACCTGTTCTTTTAGTAACTGGTCCTATTATCGCTTATGTGTTTTCCTCCTCTGATCCAACATATGCAACTGTTTTCGCTGTGTATGCTGTAGTTGTAAGTGCAAGTGATGGTTTTTTAAAACCTATCTTTTTAGGTCGTGGAATAGATATTCCGATGTTAGTGATTTTACTCGGAGCTATTGGAGGGATGATGCTTTTTGGAATTTTAGGTCTTTTTGTTGGTGCTGTAGGTCTTGCTCTTGCATACAAACTTTTTATGGTTTGGTTAGAAGAAGATGCTTCGTCTCTCGTCTAAGTTACGCTTTGCTATAAAAGTCTCTTTGAGTCTTACTCTCTCCTATGTGATTCCTATGGCTATGGGTTGGGCTCAGCCAAATACCGCTGCTATGACTGTGATGCTCATTGCAAGTGCAGGTGCTGTGAGCGATGGTGTAAGCAAGGGAATGATTCGTGTAATAGGTACCGTTATCGGAGCTATTATAGGAATGATTTTAATTGCACTTTTCCCTCAAGAGAGAATGATATACCTAATATCTATGTCTTTAATAGTCTCTATGTTAAGCTATCTTTATTATGCATATCAAGGAGATAGTACAGTTCTTATGCTTAGTGCTATGATGGTTATGATGCTTTTTTTAAATGGTGTTGAAGATGCATTTTTATACGGAGTTGATAGAACATATATGACTCTATTTGGTATTTTGATGTATACCTTTGTCGGTGTCTTCCTTTGGCCTGTAAAGCCAGAGAAAGAGACTCTCAATGATGCACCAAAGGGACGTATGTTTGTCTGGTTAGATCCAGAATACTTCAAAGCAACCCTACAACTCTTTTTAGTTTTTTGGTTTTCTGTGGCTTTTTGGATTTATTTTAACCCACCTGCTGGATTTTTAGTGGTCATGCTTGCAACTTTACTTGGTCTATTAACTGCATTTAGCCCACTTAAACCTTCTCTACTTATTTTACTCTTTAGTATAGGTTTTGCTTTTGCAGCCCTAATGTATACAGCGGTACTTCCTAGTCTTGTATATGCTTGGCAGTTGGCTCTTTTTATATTTACATATACATTTATCGCATTTTATCTCATCAACCCAAAGATAACGATATTTTTTCTTATAGGTATGTTTACACTTGGTATAAGTAATGAAATGGCTTACAACTTTGATGTTTTTCTTATGACACTATTAGCCTTTTATATGTTTTTAATTATATTGATGTTCTTTTATAATTTTCCATTTTCAAGTAGACCAGAACATCTTTTTTCTCTGATGAAAGAGCGTTTTATAAAACACTCTGAGGCCCTTGTAGTTTTAGAAAAAGATACAAAGAATAGAAGTTTTTTAGACAAATTTATATATGCTTACCATACACAACAGCTAAAATCGAGCATAATTAAAATGCAGTTATGGGGTTCAAAAGTAGATACAAAACATTTTTGGCAAAATACTCCAGAGCATATTGAAGCATTTAGTAGTTCTTGTTTGGCTTATTTAAAACAAGAAACAAAACTAAGTAACTGTTATGAAAGAATGGAAAAAATAAACTGGCAATGCCTGAAGGTAAATAGGTTTTAAAATGATAAAAAACAATATGAAAATTACAATGCTACTCATCACACTCATGCTTTTAAGCACAGGATGTTCTATTGTAGGACCAGACTATAAAAAAGATAAGGAGCAAAAGCTACCTGCTACTTGGAATACAAAGCTTACTAAAAGTGATGTAAATATCACTCAATGGTGGAAACTCTTTGATGATGAAGTATTAAATACCTTAGTTCAAAAAACATATGAGCAAAACTTAGACCTTAGAAGTGCAGGTCTTCGCATACTTCAAGCCAGAGCATCTTTAGGTATCTCAGAGGGTCTTCATTTTCCACAAGTTCAAACACTTTCAGGTTCGCTTGCAGGTGTTCGCAGAAGTGGGGATACCTTCACTTCAGCTGGTGTGAACTTTGATGTTGGCTGGGAGATGGATGTCTGGGGAAAATATGCAAGAGGTATTGAGTCTAGCGAAGCTTCTTTGTATGCAAGTGTCGCTTCGTATGATGATATCTTAGTAAGTGTGATAGCAGAAGTTGCTCGAAATTATATAAACTTTCGTACAGCACAACAACGTGCTGCGTTTGCTAAACGCAACATAGAAATTCAGACGAGAGTAACTCGTATGACAGAGGTACAGTTTAATGCTGGAAATGTTACTGAACTTGATATGCAACAAGCAAGAACACAGCTATATACAACTCAGTCTCTACTGCCAAGTTTTCAATTAGCCCAGATTCAGTCTAGGAATGCCATTGCTGTTTTACTTGGAGCTTTACCACAAGATGTAGATAAGATACTTAGAGCTAAAGAGGTAAATGAGGACTCCTTTATTCCGACAGTCCTTTTAAAAGATGACTTTCAAATAGCTGCAGACATAGTGAGACGCCGTCCTGACTTACAAGTGGCAGAACTACAAGCAAGAGCTCAAAATGCTCGTATTGGTATCTCTAAAGCAGAACTGTATCCTAGTTTTACTCTCTTTGGAAGCCTAGGCTATAACACTAATAATACTTCAAATAACTGGGTTTCAGTAGGAGATGCTGTAGGTATAAGTGCTGGACCCGCATTTTCTTGGAATATATTTGCTTATGAGCGTATAAAAAATCAAGTGAGAGTACAGGATGCCCTTTTTCAAGAGAGTTTGACTAACTATAACAAAAAAGTACTCTTAGCAGTGCAAGAAGTATCTAATGCACTTAATGGTTACAAACTAACAAAAGAGCAGTTAGGTTTAAATGAAAAAGCAATTAGAGCTACTACAAGAGCTTATGAACTCTCAATTACACAGTACGATAATGGACTTGTGACCTACCAACGCTTACTCTCAACTGTTGAGAACCTTACACGTAACGAAGATAACTATGCACAGATTAAGGGTAGTATTGCTATCGAAGTTATCTCTTTATATAAAGCTCTTGGTGGTGGATGGGAGATAAATAAGGATAAAATTTATTTAAATGAGACTGATAAAAAAGTACTAAAGGATAGAGGTGTAGACTGGGGTGATTATTTGGAGTTAACAGATGATAAATAATATACCCTCAGAACTCGCTATTAGCGGAGTGTATCTCTCGCCTCTTTTAGTAGTTTTCTTTCTTGCATTTATAGCAGCACTAATAACTGCAACTCTACTCAACAAGTTAAAGATATCACAGTATATAGTGCATATACCACTAGGCTTTTTAGCTATTTTAACACTCTACATAGTGCTTATTGATGCTTATTTTATTAAGATATAAAGGAAAAATTTGAAATATTTACAGACTATTATAAAACTCACTCTTAGCGGGGCTCTTTTTATAAGTGCTCTATATTTTGGATATAACAAGTATCAAGACTACTTTGCAAATCCCTGGACGAGAGATGGACAAGTCCGTGCACAGGTGATTCAGGTGGCATCTCGTGTTTCAGGAATGGTGATAAGTATATCTATCGTAGATAATGAGTTTGTCAAAAAAGGTAGATTACTTTTTTCTCTTGATACAGAACCTTTTGAAATAATAATAGCACAAACAAAAGCAAACATAAAAAAAGAGTATGCAAATCTTAGAGGTAAAAAAATAGAATTTGACCGTGTTAAAAAAATAGCAGCAAAAGATAAGGGTGCAGTGAGCCAAAAGGATTTGACAAGAAGAGAGATAGACTACCTCAAGTCTTTAGCAAATATAGAAGCATTACAAGAAGAACTTAAAAGTGCACAACTCAACCTAAAGTATACAAATGTATATGCCTCTGTAGATGGATATGTCTCAAACATAAACTTTCAAGTAGGCTCACAAGCTGTTGCTAACCAAGCTATTCTTGCTCTTGTAGATGCTAACTCATTTTGGGTCTTTGGTTACTTTAGAGAAAGTATGTTAGAGAATATTCACATAGGTGACAGGGCCAAAGTTATACTTATGGCATATAAAAATAGCCCCATAGATGCAAAGGTGGAGTCTATCGCTTGGGGTATAGCACACTCAGATGGAAACCCCGGTGCAAACTTACTTCCAAGTATAAAACCAGTGTTTCAGTGGATACGGCTAGCACAGCGCATACCTGTGCGAATGAAACTAGAAAAGTTACCAGAGGGTGTCGTCCTGCGTTTTGGACTCACAGCTTCAGTCAAAGTACTTAATGAGGATAAATAAATAAAAGTCTTACGAACTATCTTATAAGTATAGGAATTATCGCTAACCTTTATAAAACACTGTAAAATACTGGTGTGAGTATGCCTGTCCCAAAACTTAACTATAATTTAAACGAAACTTCACTATAATAAATTCATATTATAATGAGTGGAGAAAATATGAAAGAAGTTGATGTATTTATCATAGGAGCTGGTCCTGCTGGCTCTATTGCCGGGGGAGTATTAGTTCAAGAGGGCTTTAATGTTAAGGTCGTAGATAAACTTAAAATGCCGCGTTTTGTGATAGGTGAATCTCTTCTTCCAAGATGTAATGAACTCCTCGATAACGCTAACATGCTTCAACCTGTTATAGATGCTGGGTTTCAACTCAAAAAAGGTGTGGCGTTTACAAATGAATCAGGTGGTTATTGTGCTCTTGATTTTTCTAAAAACCTCGGTCAAAAATGGGGAACTTCTTTTCAAGTTAAACGCGAGATATTTGACAAACTACTTATAGACGATGCGGCAAAAAAAGGCTGTGATGTAGAGTTTGAGATAGAAGTTATCGCATATGATGAAGAAAAAAATATCATCACAGTTAAAGACCTTGATGGAAATGAAGAGACATACCATGCAAAAAAAGTTCTTGATGCTTCAGGTTATGG